>Ga0209309_10000228_pt1 | contig 73173 bp, 54 predicted proteins | sample COGITO_mtgs_1204_2_FD_184807 | JGI IMG/M metagenome (GOLD analysis project Ga0209309, IMG submission 184807) | Pelagic marine microbial communities from North Sea - COGITO_mtgs_120412 (SPAdes) (version 2) | ecosystem: Environmental > Aquatic > Marine > Epipelagic ... | reverse complement strand
ATCAGCGATATCAAGAGTCGTCGCCCTATCAACGAAGCAATCTATGGTGTCCTTGACACCATCACCGCCTCTACGGGTATCAAAGAGTTCTCTAGCCCTGACGTTCGCAAAGTTCGTGCGATGGTCGAATCTGAAATTTGCTTGCGAGTGGCTGACTAACATGGTAAAAAAACATGCTGAGATCTATACGTTCCCTAACCCTACTGATCGAACTGCTGAGTTGATCAAGCGAAGAAGACTTCAAGTGATGGTTCACAGTTGTCTGTATTACGCTCTGGACGAGAATATATGGGACGACCACACGTTCGATATGGCTTGTAAAGAACTAGTAGATCTCATGAAAAATCACCCAGGAGCGTATTCTGATCGGTTTGACGAGTACTTCGAGGGTTGGGATGGTAGTTCTGGGTACCATTTTCCTCACCGCGACTCGTGGGTTCTAGGTGCCGCGCAGAATCTCCTTAGATCAAACGGTTATATTGATATAACTAATTAGTCTAAAAAGAGTGTTGACATTTACCGCAAAACCTGCCATAATATGATTTTAAACAATGAGAGATTAGATATGAGATACAACATTCGCGCTGAGATTTGTGAGTTAGATGACATAATTTTCGAATCAATGGGCTTCGATGTCATCAAAGAGTTGGCTGAAGAGTATGTTGAAGACGAAGGTATGACTCAAGAAGAAGCAGAATGGGAAGCGTTGGTTGATCTTCGGTCAAGAGTTTTAGAAACCATGGGTGGCTAACATTCATCCCGTGAATAATGACTATTCATGAGGTTGATTGACAAGAGTGGTCGTTCCTGGTATAATAGTTACATAAATTAATGAGAAGGTGTTGATTATGAGAGAGATGTTGATTGAGGGTTTCGCAGAGCGTGGTTTGCAGTTGACTATTAGTCCTCCTGCGGCAAACATGCCTGTTGCAAAGTGTGTTCGTTTCACTAAACGCGCTCGTATGGGTTACAAGATCGAGTTCAATTTCTGTTTCGGTTCTGAGAAACGCATGTTTGATCATTGTGCTGACTATCTCAAGAACCTTGCTGATGTTGAGGCGTACAAAGCAGAGCGCAAAGCAAAACGTGCCGCTGAGAAAGCCGAGGCTCTGTCTAAAGTCAAAGAGGGTGACATCTTTGTTTCTTCTTGGGGTTGGGAACAGACCAACGTTGATGCTTATCAAGTCGTCGCTAAGAAAGGTGCAACTGTGACTCTTCGTGAGATTGCTCTTTGTAGTATCGAAGGCAGTGAAGGGTTCATGAGTGATCGTGTTGTTCCTGTTAAAGATTCTTTCATTGGCGAAGAGTTCAAGAAGCGAATCACTGGTCGCAGTATCACCATTAGTGACTTTCAGTCTGCGTTCCTAATGGGTGATCGTGAAGATTTTTACCGAAGTTGGTATGCATAATGCCTCGGTTCCGTCAAGAAGTAACGGTATGGGACAAAGCACCAACAACCCCAAACCACACCTACATTACTGAAGGCAGTTATCTGATTGGTATTGTACCACGAGGAACTAAAGAAGCCTTTATGTTTTCGTCACCTATAAAGCAATGGTCAGTATCCAGACGCAAGTTTCGTGATCTGACTGCAAAAGAGAAAAGGGAGTTAATATTGTGATAGTTACATCTATCCGTGACATAATAAAAGAAGAGTTGATTGATGATTTCATCCGTGAGGAACTGGTCGATTCGTTAAAGTATGCCGAAGAGAATCGAGACCTTGCATTAACAAATGCTCTACATACAGTGATTGCATATTATAGTGTCCCAGGAACGTACAGAGAAGGATCTTATGACCAGTAAAGTAAGTTTGGTTGGTATGACCAGCCCTTCAGCCCAAACAGGCTGTCACACCGCAGAAGATCTCATTGCGTATGCCGCACGAGTAAGTAATCCTGCTAACCAGAACAACACCAAGACTTCTGGTAAGTTGCTCAAGTATCTGATCAAAGAGAATCACTGGTCACCTTTTGAGATGGTGTCGGTAACGATGGAGATTACCACGACTCGTGATATCAGTCGGCAGATTCTTCGGCATCGGTCGTTCTCGTTTCAGGAGTTTTCTCAACGCTATGCTGAGGCTGAGTCTTTTACCACAAAGCGAGAGGCTCGGAAACAACACCCAAAAAATCGTCAGTTGAGTATGAAGGATGAAGATCCTACTCGCCAAGACAAGGCACAAGAGGTGTTTAACGAGATGCAAGCCGAAGTTGCCCGTGTCGCGAAGGACTACTATGAGATGGCTTTGAACCAAGGCATAGCCAAGGAGCAAGCCCGGGCTTTGTTACCCGAAGGACTCACCGAGACCACGCTTTACATGTCTGGTACGCTTCGTTCTTGGATTCATTATTGTGATCTGCGCGGTAGCAATGGTACTCAGGCTGAACACATGGAGATTGCTCAGATGGCACAATCTATTCTGAGTCAGCATTTTCCTAGCGTCATCAGTGCAATGGAGGAATTGCAGAATGAACGGTAAGAAAGCCAAGTTGCTCCGCAAGTACGGAAAGGTTGAAAAGAAGGCAAAAAAGGTGTATAATAGTCTAACACATACCGAACGTGGTGTGTTAAAAGAAGTTGCCGAGTTTAACATTGCAAGGAAGAAGACTATAGAATGAACGTGTTCTATTTACATCATGATCCAAAAGAATGTGCACAGATGCACTGCGACTCTCACGCATCTAAAATGTGTGTCGAGTATGCCCAATTGTTGTCTACCGCTCACCGAGTAGTTGATGGTAAGTTGTGGTACGGTAGAACAACTATTGGCAGACGCATCGCCCGATACTTTCATCCTGATGAAGAAATGCAACAAGAGTTATATCTGGCTTCTCACATCAATCATCCGTCTAACATATGGGTCAGAGAAAATGCATCCAATTATGAGTGGTTGTATGACATGTGGATTGAACTAGGGAAAGAGTATAGGCATCGGTACGGTCGTGAACATGCCTCAATCACTAAGTTAGAATTGCACCTCTTGGTGCCGCCTATCAACATAGAGCAGGGTGAGTTTACACAGCCAACCCCTGCTATGAAATCATATCCTCATTGTATAGTAGAAGGTGATTCGCAAACATCTTATCGCAATTTCTATTTTGAAGATAAACAATCGTTTGCTAAATGGACTAATCGTGCACCGCCTGGATGGTGGGTGGAGAAATTAAATGCCTAATAATAAAGGAGATCCACAGGCTCGTGCCGAGGGTCGTACAAAGCCAGATCGTAATTGGTATCCTGATGACTTTGACTGGTACTTAAAGTGGTTTGCATCCATTTTGATCCTTTCGTCTCTTGCTATGAGAGCCGCTGGTGTTGAATATCGGTATTGGGATTTGATACTAGGTCTTACCGGTGTCGCATTCTGGTTATGGGTTTCAATAATATGGCGTGATCGTGCCTTAATCATGTTAAATGCCGTGTCGCTGTTTATGTTAGGAACTACACTACTGAGAGAGTATGCATAATGGGTAAAGGAAGTAAGCCGAGACCACTAGCGGTTGATCGCAAAGAATTTGAAAACAACTGGGATAAAATATTCTCTGAGAGGACAGTAGAAGTGAAAGAACATAAACGTAAAGTGGTAATTGAAGAGCCGATATCAAGATTCTTTTCTGACAACGGAAAGCGAGAAGCAGTGGTTCTGCGAGGTGAAAAGGGTTTCTCGGTGGAACTGTTTGAAGGATCTCGCTATATAAGAACCGTGGACTGTTCAAAAAAATCAATTAACTGGGCAGAAGATGTTGCCGAAAACTGGACGCTAGGAGTATTATATGAATAAGAATGACGTGGTTACAGTGGTTGCCGTAACAGGCGCTGAGTATGTGGGCAAATATGAAAATGAAGACAGCAACGCAGTCTATATCAAAGACCCACATATCGTGACACCTGATGGCAACAATTTGGGTTTTATGCCTACGGTTGCAATGACAGGTGCTCCTGGTATTAGTCAAGTGAAGTTCTACAAGAGTGGTATTATTACCGTAGTGCCTACAGCCGATGAAGTTGTAAAGCAGTACGTTCAATCCACAAGCGGTATTGTATTGCAATGATAAGAGTAGTCGTCGCTGGATATGGTGCGGTCGGACAAGCCGTCGCACACGTATTGACAAAACATTCTGGAGTGGACGTCCTCATTGATGATCCTGCGAAGGGTTTAAACTATTATCGAGATGAATATATCGATCCTCCTGATGCGGTTGTCGTTTGTGTGGCTACACCCATGCGTGATAACGGATCGTGCAACACAGACCATGTGGAAGAAGTGTTTGAGAAGTACGGCAATGTAAAGTATCTGATCAAATCTGCTGTTGATCCTGTATGGATAGACAAGTGGAAGTTGTGGCGAGATATCACGGTATCGCCTGAGTTCTTAGGTAGTTCAAATATGAATCGCAATACGATGGAGGAGTTTGAACATCAGACATATGCGATATATGGTGGAGAATCTCCACGATTCTGGGATGAGTTGTTCAAGCCGGTGTTGCCCGATCTGTCAGAGGTAAAGTATTGTACTCTACAGCAAGCGGCGTTTGGTAAGTATGTTGAGAATACATTTCTAGCGACTAAGGTTGCATTCTTCAACGAGATGTATCAGATATATAACGATATAGGATTTGAAGGGTTTGATCAGATGGTTGATGCTATTACAATTGATCCTAGAATTGGCAGATCACACACACAAGTACCAGGTCCTGACGGTAAGTTTGGATACGGTGGGCATTGTTTGCCTAAAGATATGGCCGCTCTGAGATACATTGCAGGAGAGTCACCTCTGTTGGATGTGATCTCAGATGAGAATGACTTGCGTAGAGAATGTTAAACCGAGAAGCACTAAAAGAAGTGTTTAGTGACACAATTATTGCAACATTAATTAACTTTCCGTTAAACTTTGTGTTGATTTCTTTTGCATTTTATGTTAAAATGGATGCATTCAGTACGACACTGTTCTGTACTTCGGTGTTATTTGTGATTGCAATGATACGGAAGTATCTAGTAAGAATACATTTTCTAAACAGGAGCAATAATGGCTAAGAAAGCGAAGTTTATTCCTAAGAAGAAAAAGACACTGACGCCCGAACCCAACTGGGATAAGTTGCGTAAAGCCAAAACAGAAGAAGCAAGACTTGCCGCATTTAAAGAGTGTGAGGACTTTACTCACTACGAAGTGACCGATAAGGAGATATGCCATTCATTGCGACGATGGGTAGAGACTGGTACTGACTGGAATCTCGCTGATGAAGTCAAAAACATTCCTGACACTTATCTACTTGCGTTTGCTAAAAGTGGTTGGAAAGCAAGACAGTTAGGTTTTATGCCTGAACAAGTCTATAACTCTCTTTTTAAAAATCTTAAACCTATGCTAGAACGTGGGCACGAGATTAAAAAGAAGACAACACCTGACACCATAGAGTGGTCAGAACTTCCTGACGACTACTGGCTTCATCCGACTAAAGTGAAAGCATGGTTAAAAGAATGGAAGAAATTGTTGACCGAAACAAAGTCGTGGGAAGACTCTAAAGATGCCAACCTTAGAATGCAATTTCGCACTGCTCAGACCTATGTGTATAACATGAATATATATTTACGGACTGGCTTTTGGGGCGACTCACACTTTGGTGAAAAACGTGAAGGCAAAGTTCTCACAGTATGTAAAGTGCTCGCGTATGATAGCGAGGGAATGGTTAAACGAACAGTAGGCACTTATTATCCCGATATAGGTGCTATGTGGACACAGGAAGATCAGAATGCAAATAGGTGAATTAATGCTCACTAAACAGAAATTCACTCGCATGATAGAGGACACGGTGCACACCGCACGATTGTCCTACATTGATGCCGTAGTGCATATCTGCGACAAGAATCAGTTAGAGATTGAAGATGTGAAGAAGTATATCTCTGATCCTATCAAAGAAAAAATAGAGGCAGAAGCAATGCGCCTTAACTTTTTACCGAGAGGCAATGAACTGCCTTTTGGTTAAAAAACTCTTGACACCGGAGTATAAATAGTGTACTATATTATGAATCAAGTGGATAATCTGTAATACAAAAACATACTAAAAATACAAGGAAATATATATGTCGTTTCAAGATCTAAAACGTTCCAAAGGGAACACTATCGCTAAACTTGTTTCTGCCGCTTCCGGCGAATCAACCCCCGAAAAGAAATCATATGTGGATGAGCGCATCTGGAAACCTACTGTTGATAAAGCAGGTAATGGTTATGCTGTGTTGCGATTTCTGCCTCCCGCTGAAGGCAATGATTTACCGTGGGTTCGTTACTGGGATCATGGCTTCAAGGGTCCAACTGGTCAATGGTACATCGAGAAGTCTTTGACTTCAATCGGGCAACAAGATCCGGTATCAGAAGCAAACTCTAAGTTGTGGAATTCAGGTGATGACCGAGACAAAGAAATTGCGAGAGAGCGCAAACGCCGACTGCACTATGTATCAAACGTTCTGGTCGAATCAGATCCATCTAACCCAGCAAACGAAGGTCAAGTCTTTCTGTTTGTCTACGGTAAGAAGATCTATGATAAAATCATGGATGTAATGCAACCTGCATTTGCGGATGAAGATCCTATCAACCCATTTGACTTCTGGGAAGGTGCTTCATTCAAGTTGAAGATTCGCAACGTTGAGGGCTATCGTAATTACGATAAGTCTGAGTTCGCATCACCTTCAGCATTGTCTGATAGCGACGATGAACTAGAAGAGATCTATGATCGTATCTTTGATATCAATGAGTTCAGTGATCCTGACAACTATAAGACTTATGCTGAACTAGAAGCAAGGTTGAATATGGTGCTTGGTGTTACCTCTGATGCGGCTCCTGTCCACCAAGTGACTGAAGCACCTGTGATGAAGCAGGCTCCCGCGCCTGTTGTCGCTGAGACTGCTGAGGCTGATGAAGATGACACGATGTCATACTTTGCTAAGTTAGCCGCTGAGGAGTAAAGCGTTATTCCCTTAAGGGTTGCCATACAGGGGAGATCAGAAATGATCTCCCTTTTTTTTATGCCGCAGAGTATGCGTCTGCTCTTGACCCGTTGTTGAGAGTAGGAGATGACAAGATAGGTGCTTCATTAGTCACCTTGCTTGCACTCGTGTTGACTTGCTTGTTGTCGTTAATGATCTGCACAACACTACCACCGCTACCGCTTGGATCAGTGTTCTCTGAGATAACTGATGCTCGTTGAGCATTGATTGTAGGACCAGAAACTGCACCTAATAGTTCAGAAAAGTTTTCCATCTTGACTGGACTGATTGCTTCCATTCTGCCCAATTCATTATATGCATCAACGATCTTAGAGACGTTGGCAAGATTCACTTCACCACCAACATCGCTCATGTACTTGATGCCATCTGCCATTGGCTTTAGATTGTCATCAATTGCTTGAAGTCCAACCGCACCCAGAAGATTATCTGTGCCGTCTAGCATTCGCTGAAAGGCTGGACCTATGAAGTGACTGAGTTGATCAAACCGCATGAACGTATCTTCATCAACCACGTTTGTCATGTATTTGATACCATCAGCAATCGGCTTTAGATTATCATCAATACCTTGAAGTCCAGTAGCACCCAGAAGATCATCTGTACCATCAAGAATTCTTTGGAATGCAGGACCTATGAAACCAGCCACTTGGAGAAATCTTTGCTCGTCAACCGCATTGAGTCTATCCATTCCCTCTGCGAGTGGTATCAGATTGTCATCAATACTTTGTAAACCAGTAGCACCTAATAGATCGTCTGTGCCATCCAGAATAGATTGTAATGCCATACCGATGATAGGTCCCAGAGTCTCTAATTGAGCGGCATCAACATCATTCAGTCGCACAAGCCCATTGGCGAGTGTTAGCATGTTGTCATCAATCATCTGGAAGACACCGGCTTCACCCATATCGCCTGCCGAGAGAGGTTCAAGAATTGCGTTAAGCCCTTCACCGACTCCTCGCATTTTCTCTACTGTCGGTACTTCAGCCTTGGCCAGCGCATCAACACCATCGGCTAGAGCAACAAGATTGTCATCCATCATCTGAAGAACGCCTGCTTCACCTAGATCAAATCCAGATAGAGGTGCGAGCATTCCATCAATACCTTCACCTACTGCACGAAGCGCCTCAGGATCAAACTCAACCTCATTGAGTCTTTCAATGCCATCTGCTAGATCATTGAATGCTGTACCCGCAAGAATCCTAATTCCAAGAGCACCACCAATACCAGCGCCACTGGTTAGTTCAGCGATTGCTTCTCCTATTAAGCGAAACTGATCACCGGTAATCTGTGCATTCTCAAGATCTTCAAGACCTACTGCCATTCTTGACAGACTAGGACCAAAGTCGTTAATTTGAGAGATGAGATAGCCAATACCAGCGGCAGCCGCACCAATGCCAAGACCACCTTTGAGAAATGCAGAACCCAGAGCGGCAACGATACCCGCTTCTTTGGATGGTATGACTGGATCGCCTATCGGCTCACTTTCTCGTGCGGCAGGCTCGGCGGGAGCACCTGGACCACCACCTCCAGCCCTACGTTCAGTCGCCGCTTCAAGCATTGCGGCACGTTGAAGTTCAGCATCCTGCTTCAACTGATTCGTAAAGTTGGACATGTTGTCCGTTTGCAGATTTATAAATTCTGTTTGGAGTTCTAATTCCGATACTACGTCTTGTAGTGTTGCCATGTCTACGACCTATTTTGTTTTTCTCTGGCTTGTTTTTCTTCTTCCAATGCTTGCATTAACATAATAAGTTGTATTTCTCGCTCCCAAGGCATCATCATATCTAGTTCTGTCAAAGTATATTTATGATGCCTCTGCAACAAAAAGTTAGTTTTATAATAATTTGCTAACTCTTCATGGGAGAGGCCAACTAAAAAAAACTTTGCATACCTCGCACTTCAATATCATTATGATGCCCGCATTCCACACAGTCAAATATAATGTGGTGTTCTACTTGTGGCATTGTTCTTACAAAGTCAGACAGTTTTGCAAATTGTGTGCTAGTCATAGACTCAAGGAACGCAAGAACTGTCTCTTGTGGTTCTTCGCTCACATCTATTCGTTCATCTTTTGTAAGGACTGCTTTGAGACTACTCGCCATAATATTGAATGCGGCGTCTGTTGCTTCTTCGGTACGCTCTATCTCTACATAACTTGGATACTTCATCTCAACAGAAATGTCATCGTCAATCTTGATCACATTCTTTTTCTTACTGTCTACAGGACACTGGACCTCATCTAAATTCAATGATGCTTCGTTGGATGCTTTGCATTCACTACAGGGCAACACCAAGTTTACAGTCTCACCGACAGACTTGGCACGAATTTTTACAAAGAGATACTCTAGATCAAATGTTGTAAGATCATTAAGTCGGACTTTATCAGCGGTACATGCCCGAACCGTATCCGACACTGCTTCCATAATCTGATCTTGGTCTTTACTCTCCTTTGCGAGAAGAAGAATCTTTTCTTCTTTGACTAAGTAAGGACGATACTTGACCGATTTGCCTGTTGATGGTATTTTTAATGTATACTTTGGAACGTCATTCAATAGTGGTAATGCCATAATTTACTCCATGTGTTACCGATTAATAAAAATAGATGCTTTCTGTTTGCCGTTACTTACAGGTTCACCTTTCCAACTCTTGTATTCAAAACTCACAGTCACCGTATGAATCTCACCTGATCCATCTGCCATCTCGCTGGATGAAACGTTGACAGGAAACGCACGATCAATAATCCAGTGGTAATTTGAAATAGCAGGTGTGGCTACATCAACATCAATATCAAGACTCAGATTGATTGGTCCTAACTTCTTTTCAAACTGCTTGTTGAATACAGGAAACCCTTTACCACGTTCTAACTGATATATGTGAAGCGGCGCTGTATATTTATCGGGATACTTGGCTTCAAATCTGGCTTCATCGTCCGAGTATTCGGGCAAAATGAACTGTTGCCATGACTCAAAATAATTTCTGGCACCCTGGTTGTTCAGAACACGAAATGTGGCTGAGATAGGTGGGTTGACATAACCATGAACAACTTTCTGTCGTGTGACACCAAGGTCACGTTCTACGCTGGTCAACTGACGGGAGGGTAAATTTATGTTACTGCACAAAAGCCCCATATCATATCCCGTAATGCCCGCTACTGTGGGAAACTTTACGAAATACAGATTGCTCTTGCTGAATCCACCACCGTCTGTTATTGCAGACTTGATTTCGTCTACTGTGCCTAATTTAAGCATTTATCTTTTTCCTAGAATCTTTGTATACCTGGTTCTTGTTACCTTGCCATTGTGCTGTTGGTAAGAACGTAGCAATCTCCCATTCAGGAGCAGGCACCTTTGCGAAGTTACCTTCCACTTGCGATGTTAGGTAGTGTTTGTAGCAGGGCCTAAAATATTTCATTGATGCCGCTCGGTTCAAAAAACTATATGTCACTCTGAACTTGGTATTCTCGTTATATTTTTTGTCGCTTGTCACACCCATCAGTTCATCAAGAAACTTGGCTCTCAATGGTATGGGCAGATAGTGTAGATTCATGCCATAAAAACCTTTCTCAGCAGGTCCAATGGCAATAATGAGAGGAAACGAATCCCAATACGGAAGTGTCTTTCTATGCTTTGCATCGTAGAAAAACATATACATGTTGCCGGTAATCGTATCGCTCTCTTTTGAAATAGGTTCTTCCCGCATTAACTCACGCCTATTGACTCCCATTCTCTGCACTTTTTTGCGGAACCATGCGCGTGATTCTTTGGTGCGAGGCGTAATACCAGCACGAAATGCCTCTTGCTCTACCGTTTGAAAGAGATTACTCATGTCGGTTGTCCATCATAGTTCGGGCTTTATTCTGCCAGAGATTTGGAAATAGACCATGCACTAGAAGCACGACCGCAACTTTCCAAGCAAATCGTAGATGCTGAAAGTATGTTTCGTTAATTTCTTTTAAATGACTCATGCATTTATTTATACGATTTTACCGAATTTGTTTCGTACATTTCTTCCTCGTAAAGGGCTTCATTTTCTTTAACGGTTTTAGTTTCTTAGGCATGATACCCATTTTGGTCAGTTCAATTTCAGTCCATATTTCAAACTTCCAATCACGATCTTTAGCATATTCAGCCGCGGCTTCCCACTTGTTAATGTTCTTGACGTAGGTGTATCCTTCAGAAATGTATCTTTTGGTACGCTTATTGCCTGTGGGTGGTTTAGTTTCTTTATTGGGTTTGACTTCAATCAGTGTGGTTGTACCATCTTTCCATGTCACCTTGAAGTCCATAAAGTATCGGTGATATTTTCTATCAACCTCATACAGATAAGGTATCACAACCTCTTCGCTTGACCATGATGCCACATCACTGTGAGCATCAAAATACATCATACAGTATTTTTCCCACATGGATCTATAAATGACACCGCCGGCATTGCCTTTATACTTTAAAGGGTTTTTAACTTTATATCGTCCAGAGTATGCCATAAATGCCTATAAATAAAATAAAAGTATTTAGCGAGTTGATATGGCAACAGAAGCGCAACTAGAAGCCGTTCGGCAAAGGGCTAATCAAGAAGCATTGGATGCGATTGATCAGGCAAATGCCGAGCAAGAATTGTACAGCGAAAAAGCAGATGACTCTGAAAACGCGGAGGCATCCGGTTCTTCTCAAGCGGACAAAGACAAAGCACGAGATCTTTTTTATCCGCTGAGTATGAGCAAGAACTTTCCTGCAAGAATCATCTTTAAGGTTATTAAAATAGAAGGTGAAAACATTCTTGATGCTGTTGGCATTACGAAGGTGATTAACTCAAATAACGACTCATTGACCAGTGTCACTACTCAGTCTGTTGCCGACGAAAGCACATCATCTCAAGACAAAAAACAGATCATTGAAGACTCTAAGAAAAAACAGAAAGAGTTGGTCAGTTATGAGAACAATTCAGGTGGTGAAAATTATGGCAAGATAACACTGCCTTTACCAAAAGGTCTGGCATATAATGATGCAGTATCATATCAAGGCGCTGATCTTGGTATCTTAGGTGGGGCAGCCGAAGACGCATTGCTAGGTAGAAATCCTTTTGCGGGTGCTACTACAGCAAATGGCGAACTAGTCAAAGCGGCGAGTGCAATCGCAGGTCAAGTTGTCGCCGCAAACGCTGGCAGTATTGCTGGTGCTAGTCTTGGCTTGTTGCCTAAGATTGGTGGCGGTGTCGCTGGTGCCGCTGGTGCTGTTTTAGGTTCTAATCTCACAGGTAATCTTGGCGCCGCAGTAAGTTCAGCGTCACGAGTTGCAAGTGCGCCCAACACAAGAACACTGTTTGAAAAAGCCTCTATTAGAAATTTTGCGTTTAACTTTAAGATGATTGCCAATTCACCCGAAGAGGCCCGGGCGATCAAAAGCATTGTACAGATGTTTCGTGAAGAATTATATCCTGAGAAAGTGCCTATCGGTAACTCGGGTGTGCCTCTTGCGTACAAGTATCCTAATGTGTTTGAGATAGAAGTAAAGAACAGACAGGGTGGTAATCCTGGATTCAAGATTCAACGATGCTATCTTCAAAAGGTTGATACAACATTTAACGAGACCGCTGATGGAATGTTTAACGACGGTAGTTTCATTGAGGTTGGAATTGCACTTGGATTCACAGAGATTGTGGCACTGGATAAAGATAAGGTGAGGCAGGGTTACTAATGAGTAATTATTTCAAGAATTTTCCAAAGACACTGTATCTGTTTGGTGATGAAATCACACCGACGGCTGTACAGAATATCAGTAAGTTTACCAATACGATTGATCAGATTGCGGATCAGATATCGGCGTACATTGAGTATGAGATAAAAGACTTTGAACGCCCTGACACATTATCACACAGACTGTATGGTACCAGCGAATATGACTGGACATTTTTTGTGATGAATGATAAACTTCGTGAACGCGGTTGGCCATTATCAATGCAAAACGTCTATGATCTAGCACAGAACGATCTCTACACCGGTTGGACAAGCAAGATTGAATTCGCAAATGATACCGTAGACAGTGCGGCATCATGGGCACTTGACAAAACAACAATACCTCCGACTGAACTTTATCCTGTAGGTCAAGAGGTGTTGTTGAATGGTAGACCCATGATCGTCAAGAGCAAGAATCTTCAAGTTGGTGAAATCACATTCTACTCACCCTATTACAATATTGATCGTGATAGCGATTACAGCACATCCTCTCAAGTATCATATACTACGGGTGCACACACCAAGATGCTAGAGAGCACCGTGAGAGAATACTTTGGTACATATGAGTACCGAAACGACAGTGGTTTGCCTATTGATTTATACTTTGGTGAGTGGAACAATCAAACAGAAACGTATCAAATACCCGCCACAAGAATTCAAGTCACAAACCTAGACCATTTGATTGAAGAGAATGATGAACTGAAAAGAATACGAATCATCAAATCAGATCTAATCGCACAAGTAGCAGGTAAGTTCAAGGCGGCAATCGGCTAATGGCTGATGAAACAAACAATACAATTCTAGAGGCTGTTCTTATATCTTCTAGAGTGCAGGGCAATGATATAGAAGTTGATATCAAGTCTAGCCTTCTAGAGTTCAAGACATTTGAGAACATAGGCAAGCCTTATATTGATGCTCAACTGGTGTTCATTGATGACTTCGGTCTCAAGGACACATTGTCAATCGCAGGCACAGAGAAGTTTAGAATCGTTCTGGGTAATCCCAATGATCCTCAAGGCGAGGTGTTTACTAAGTTCTTCTTTATTAGCCAGATCAACGACAGTCTCCGTCAAAACGATAACAGCGAAATCATCTCGGTGTCTTTGGTAGAAGATCAACTGTATATAGATTCTGTCAAACAGATCTCACGATCTTTTACAGGTAACATTGAAGATATCATTACTAACATTTGCAGTATTGAACTGGGCAAAACTGTTGAAAAGTTTATCACTCAGAGTGGTTCTGCCCAAGGTGTACGAAAGATCGTTGTACCTTACATGAGTCCACTAGAGGCGATCCAATGGATACTGACGCGAGCGACGACTCGCATTGGTGGTCCATTATATCTTTACTCTACACTATACAGCAACAATCTTTTGTTGTCTGACTTTGATGGTTTGATGCAACAGCCTGTATTCAACAAAGACTTTCCTTTGCGCTATGCAGATGCGGGTGCGGCGCTTGATCAGGAAGATGAAAGACTCCGACCGTACTTTCAGGTGTTAAATTATCGTGAACAGAACGGTGATAATTTGATGTTGCAAATGGAGAATGGCAACGTGGGATCAATGTACACGAATGTTGATGCAGGTAGTGGTAGTGTGTTAGGCGATCATATTTCAATTCGCGACATCGTTGATGAGTTCTATATAAACGATCTGTTAGATCCAAACACCGCACAGACGATGTTTGATCCATCACTGTTAATTGGTGATAAACTGGCAGATGAGTATAACTCTGCCAATATCTTTCAAGTCACATCAACAGGCACCTATAATCAGTTTTTAGGGTATCATGATGAAGCAGTACTGACAGACACAAATGGTAATTTGATTGAATCACGACTAAAGATCAAGAACAAGATCATTCGTGCCATTCTCAAGAAGAACATCATAGATATAGGTATTGATGGAAGACTTATGATAGAATCTAAGTGTTCAGTGGGTGCAAGAATTCGTGTGTTGTTCCTTTCAACACAACCCGAAGCATCAGACGAAGCCACATTGTACGACAGACTAGACAAGAAAAAGAGTGGTGATTATCTGATTATGGCAGTCCAGAATTATTTTAGACAAGAGAATCATGCCGCAACCCTCAGACTAGCCAAGATTGGCGACATACCAGAAGACGCAGAAATTTAATGAATGTATTAAGACCTATACAAAAAGAGTATTATGGTGATGACAATCGCTGGTTTCTAGGTTATGTCATTAACTCTGCGCCGCCGGCTGGTCTAGAGGGCAGAGTCAAAGTGCGAATTATTGGTGTTCACAATCCAGAAACGGGTGAAATACCAGAAGCCGATCTGCCTTGGGCACAAGTGTTGATACCTACAACAGAAGGTGGATCATCGGGCATTGGACGAATACCTCAGTTGACAAAAGGTGCGTTTGTGTTTGGTATCTTTATGGATGGTGTTGCATCTCAAATACCACTTGTATTAGGTTCACTACCTCACACCGAGATGCCATCGTCTATTCAAAAGAATAAGACAACCGGATTCAGCGATGGATTTCAGTACAATCAAAGCAGAGTACAAAATGTTATCATATCACCTTTACTAGATGATGAGAAAGCCGAAGCCGAAATTGGATTGAGACGCCAACAATCTATGAAGTTTTTTATAGACAATGGTTACGAAGCGATATATGCGGCCGCGATTACGGGTGCACTTCAAAAGACGAATTCATTTAAGACTGACGGCGGAGGCATTGCCAAATGGGATATCAATGCTTCGGTAGGTAGTCGTTATGTGGGTCTGCTTCGGTTTGCTCAACAGTATCAACCGACGATAGATCCTCAGTTGTATTCTACCCAACTTCAGTACGTGTTGTTTGAATTGAGAACACGATTTAATCTTGCCAATTCTAAAATTCTATCCGCTAACAATATTAAAGACGCCAGTAAAGCAGTCAATAGTTTCTATTTACAGTCTACTGCAAAAAGTGATCAGTTAGCCCAACGCGCATATGAAGAGGTATTAACATAATGACTGAAATAGTAGACGCTAAAACAGGTAAGATTAAGAATGTATCGCAAAGGGTAGCCAATGCCTCAACCGAGTCTTATAGTGAAGAGTTAAAGGAAACGGTCTCTAATACCAGTGATGCAATATCCAGATCGGGTATTAATGCGACTGCGGCAAATGCCAAGAGTGCATTGACAGACGCGACTACTGGTGTAACAGGTCAGATTGCGGGTCAAGTCACTGGCGGTATTGAGAGTCTGACACAACAAGCAGATGCGTTTAAAGGTGAACTCAATGAAGCCAAAGACACAGTAACTGGACTTCTCAATGGTGATGCGTCAAGTCTAACGAACATGGCAACAGATATGGTAGAAGGTGCTGTCGCTGGACTTCTTGGTAAACTAGGCACCAAAGTTGAAATTGAGTTCACGTTTGATCCAGACACAGGCGTGACATTGCCCGTCACATCATCTCTCAATCCTGAAGGTGGTGCAGACGCCCTCGCAGGTATTCTGTCATTGATCACGGGTCTTGGAATCTCCACTGATCCATCAAGCATGATAGGAGATCTGCAAAAGGTTGCAACAAATGCATCGCCGGCGGGTCTTCTTAGTGCGGGTAAAGATTTGGTGGCAGGTAAAGTGGGTGCGTTTACATCCACATCCATAAACAGTCTTGCATCCGATGCAATTAAAAGTGTTACGAGCGAAGTTAAATCAACCATCACACAGGGTTTGGCATCGGCTGGTAATGTAAACAAACTTGTTTCATATCAGATATTGCTTGATGATGGATTGGGAAAGCCGCCCAGTGTAGACTCTGACGGAAGTATCACGTATTCTACTGCTACCACATCAAATCCAGGAACAGGTGGTGTTCTAGGCCGAACAGATAGTGATGAACTCTTTGGTGCTATCAAAAACATAGACTCCGATGCCCTTACTGACTTGAGTAATATTGTTACCCGAGGCAATGAGATAAGACAAAACATAGAAGGTGCTAAAGACGATCTTACCAATCTAAGTGGTGGTAAAGACGGTGCTCAGGTTCTGAATTCAGTAAGTACACAAACTGCCACACAAAATGATTATCAAAGAAACGTAGAAGAGTATAAAGGTCTAGTCAAAACGCAAGCAGGCAACAATAGCGAATCTGGTATTATACAAGGTTTGAGTACCAAAGTATTGACACAGATTGAAGATCAGATTCGTGGCATATGTCCGGTATTATCTGACGAGAAGATTCAAGAAGTCATTGCACTATCGCAGGGTGATGCCGGTGATGAGAGTAAAGCAATCCAGATTCTTTCAGATTGTAGCGGATTGTCTTATGAAGAACTCAGACGATTTGTGAAGTCTATTGACACCACTATCGCCAGTGCAACACGGTTACCACCGGACGTTACGGTGTTCTCTGACCCATATGAAATTGGATCATACTCAAAGTCATGGAACAAAGGGCAAGGCAATCCAGTGTTTCCTTATGTGTCGTCCGTAGAAGAACTATCGGCGGAGTTTCGTGCGATTACTCGTGAATTGGATCCTGAGGTCACGGCTGTAGTTCATTGGACAGAGACACACACAAACAAAAATGTGGGTAGTGAGGAGATTAACTCTTGGCACCTAGCGGCAGGACTAGATGGTCTGGGATATCATTATGTATGTCGGCGTGATGGATCTCTGCAACGTGGACGTCCAGTCAACGAAGATGGACAACACACACCTGATTATGACAAAGGAACATTGTCGTTTGTATTTGTGGGTGGCATTAATGCTCCAACAGGTACACCTAACGCGGCTAACTTCCTATCATCTCAATCATTGACACGAAGCCAAATAAATACCTTTGATCATTGGTGCCGAGCATTCTTTGCGATATATCCAGGAGGCATTATCAAAGGTCACTCTGAGTTAGATTTTACAGGACAGAACGTTGATCCTGGATTTGAAGTTACCGATTATGTTTTAACAAGGTTTGGAAAACACTATGACTAATACCGTAGACGATATTTCAGGAAGAGAGAAATATCTTGATGAGGGTCAAGAAGCAACACAAGGAGTGCCTACTGATGGCATGGTTGATCCTACAGGCGAATATCCTAAGCGAGACTACTTCTTCGGCACTAGTATTAACAAAGCGGCTGTTGGTGCAAAGATCAACAATCTGGCTCTAGGTGGCAGTGTGTATGGGGTTGATCTACAATTACCGGATCAGAAATCCTCAGAGTACCCGTTCAATCAAGTTCAAGAAACTGAGTCTGGTCATGTTATTGAAATAGATGACACTCCTGGCGGTGAGAGAATTCTGATCAAACACAGAACAGGCGCTGGCATGGAACTTCGTGCTGACGGTAGTGTTTTGATTTCATCACAACGACAGACTGTACAGGTTACAGGCGGTGATGCAACTGTCATTGTAGAAGGCGAAGGCAATCTTATTTACAAGGGTGATGTTAACTTTAAAGTGGCTGGTGATTTCAATCTAGATGTTGAGGGTAACTATAATCTCAACATTGCGGGTGACAAGATAGAGAAGGTCAAGGGCAGACACACCAAGACTGTTGATCGTGATCAAAACTACACCGTTCGTGGATCAAGAAGTGCAAACGTGATAGGCAAAAACACAGAAGTAATTCTTGATGACCACAATACGATTGTGTCCGGCAATGCTAACTATCGCAGTGTGGGCTCAACAGAACTGACAGCAGGTCAGAATCTTGTGACTACGGCAGTATCAGAATGGACTGCCGCCGCAAGCACAGCCAACATTTCTGCTAGACATGTTTCATTAATCGGACACAAAGGAACCATTGGTGGTTCTTTGATTGACTATTACGGCAAGTCATACGGTGGACTTCCTGGCGGTGTAACAAACATTGCGACATTCTATGGCGCTTTGGTAGGAAGAGCAACAGAAGCATTCCATGCTGATTATGCAATGAAAGCATCTCAGGCGGGCTACGCCATAGGTGCGGGTGCCGCACTTACAGCAGTCACAGCCAAAGACGCAAAGCCAGGTCCAAAACCCACGATAGTACCACCTAAGCCCGGCATCATGCCCTATCCAGTTTTGCCTCCCACTGCACCATTACCAAATCCAGGTATCGTTGAACTGATGCTGGCAACAAGTGCATATGGTGTGAGAAATGTGGCAGTAGATCCTAAACTCAAAGATAAGATACTCAAGTCAGATGACTATGATGATCTGTTTAACTTTGATCCTACGATAGCAGAGATCCGAAGTAAACTCCGATCACCCGCAAATATGAAGAACGGAAAGTTGACTGGCATCTTAGTGAGTGAGGGGCTGTTAAGTGAGAACTACAATAAGACCATACCTAAGAACATAGGACGATCTGCAAACAAAGAAGGTACTATACGATTTGGTGTTGAATTATTAGGCAACAATCCTGCTGACAATAGAAGCAAGCGTTTCAAGGTGAATAAATGAATATATTAGTTGATGCACAATATGATCCTACCGGTCAGATTATTACATCTGCCACTCAGTTAGGTCCTGGTATTACAATGGCTAAGTTTCTGGGTGCACCAGGATCACGTACACAGTTAAAGAAGTTATATAACGATTCATTTAATGGACCACCTGACTTTCAGCAACTAGCAAGAAATCTGGTGCTTCATGCCAAAATCATCCAGTCTATCTCGGGCATGAAACAGTTTGAGCAACACCGACTGGTAGTCAGTGAAGGTATATACGAACCTAATCCTAAGTTTGAGGTTCAAGAGATTCAAGCAGGTAACAAAGACACTGCAAAAAATATGGCGAGTGCAACGCCCGGTGCATCATACAAAGAAAAGAAGAAAGGAATTGACGGACGAAATCAGAACGATGTGATTGGATGGGTTGTCAACAAGCCAAACTATATTGGTGAACGACCATCGGGTATTCTAGATCTAAGACGAAAAGGTCAAGCAGTCGTTTATCAGTTGATTGATCGTTCTGGACAAACAGATCCCGAGAAGACGTTTGATCTGGCAGTCTACTGGAAAGATTATATTGACTATGATAAACTGACACTGGACTATGACACGTTTGATCCAAAAGGTTCTCTTACGTGCCAGATTGTTATTGAAACACCTGAGGTGCCTGATACGTATGAAGTATCTTACAAATATGGTTTGGAGACAACATATAACGGCGAAGTACAAACAAGAAACGAACTTTTAGAAATTCTTCCTGAATAATCATATAAATAAAAGCATTAATTAGGGTATAATAATGGCAAATTCAAACGAAGACGGAAACTTATCGAAGAGTCCTCGCGTAACCAAGGAGATACCTTGGTCTGACTTTGATTTGAGTTTCTTTGCTCGTACGGCTACAGATGGTGATGTCTTTAAAAAGACAGACGCCGCGAGTGTAAAGCAGTCACTCAAATCTTTGCTCCTTACGAACAGATTTGAAAAGCCATATCGTCCTGCCTTTGGTGGTAATTTATCTGGCTTGTTGTTTGAGATGGCAGATGAGAACACAGGCGAAGAGATTGCGACACGAATCAAATCAGCGGTTGCTCGATATGAGCCACGTGTAAAAATAATCAATCTCAAGGTAACAGCAAGACCAGATCGTTATACCGTTAATGTTATAATAGAATTCAGAATAGTTAATACTGGTATTGTTGACGTATTGAAGTTGGTGTTAGGTGCGAGCGAAGATTGTGCACCAGAATTTAATCCAGCACCCGCTAAGTTACCGCCACCTAACGATAGAATTCTCACAGAAGATCTGCGAGGTCTTGTCACAGAAGGCGGTGGTACGATACAGTTTGACGATGCAGTACCTGGAATTTACCCATAGGAGATATAGATGGCTACCACAATAAAATCTACTGAGTTAGATTTTAATACAATTAAAAACAATCTTAAAACGTTTTTGGCACAGAGCGATGAGTTTGCTGATTACAATTTTGAGGCAAGCGGGTTGTCTAGTCTTCTTGATGTAATGGCATATAACACACATTATAATTCTCTTCTTGCCAACTTTGCACTGAACGAATCGTTTTTGCCTACAGCACAATTAAGATCGTCACTTGTAAGTCTTGCTGGTGGATTAGGCTACACGGTAGGATCTAAAAATGCGTCATGTGCTTCTATTAATTTGTATGTTGTGAACCCATTATTTCCATCGTCAATGACATTGCCCGCTGGTTTTAAATTGACCACATCTGTTAATAACAAGTCATACACGTTTAAAACTCGCCAAACACTGACCGCAACCAACAATGGTGCTAACCAATACTTCTTTCAGTTAGGTGAGAATAGAAACGTTGCGATTCACGAAGGCACACAGAAGCGAAATATCTTTATTGCAGGTCCTGCAAAAGAAAACGAAAGTTACGTATTACCGACACAGAACTTAGATCTGAATACTGTCCAGGTAAGAGTTTATACAGATGTTTCTACAACATTCTATGATGTGTATAACAACCTCAATGACACCGTAAACATTGACAAGAACTCTAAGATATTTGTCATCAAAGAAACACCGAATGGTGACTATGAGTTGACGTTTGGTAATGGTGCTAAGTTAGGTCAGTTCCCAGACGCAGGTAACAAGATAGAAGTCATATACGATCAAGTAGCAGGCGCAGAAGCCAACGGCGCAAGAACCTTTCAAGCCGTTGATGCTGTTTTTGATGGGAATGGTGAGTCGCTGCCTGTTGTTATTACTACAGTCAAGAGTGCGACTGCTGGATCAGAGAAAGAAGAAATTGCCTCTATTCGGAAAAACGCACCTTATTTGTATGCCGCTCAAAACAGAATGGTAACTGCTAAAGATTATGCCTCACTAATTCTAAGATCATATGGCAATGTTATCACCGATATTAAATCGTGGGGTGGCGAAGATAACGTACCTGCCAACTATGGTTCAGTCTATGTGTCTATTGTATTTAATACCCAAGACACTACTATTCAAGATGCAACAAAGACTGGCGTCATAGATCTGGCAAAGAATCTGTCGGTCGCATCGTTTGATGTTAATTTTACAGATCCTCTTACGACATTCTTGCAAGTCAACAGTGTGTTCCAGTGGAATCCTACACTGACAAGTTCATCACAGACAGCGATTGAAACGCTTGTTACACAGACTGTGGAGAATTACTTCAATGATCAATTAGGTGGATTTGATAAGTCGTTTAGACGATCTAATCTTCTCACGTTAATTGATGATGCTGATCCATCTATTCTTTCATCACGAGCAGAGATCACAATGCAGTACAGATTTATACCGACGGTGGGTCAAAGCACGTATAGTCTGATATATCCTGCATCAATCGCCGCACCTGATGATACCAATTACATCGTCCGAAGTGATATATTCACTATTGATTCAAGAAATTGTTTCTTAAGGAATAGATTGAACTCAAATGTCATTGAGGTCATTGATGCATCTCAAGGTACGACATTCATTGATAACATTGGTGAGTATGATGAAACGACAGGTGTGATTTCATTGAGTGGTTGGTCTGGTACACTTGCGACTGCAACACCTTACTTAAAGATAACAGCAAGGCCTGCTAACCAAGCAACGATCAATGCACAAAGGAACAACGTTCTGGCTTTTGATACATCTGCTTCAAATGCTTCATCCGTTATCACAGATACCGTATAAATAGATAGGTTGAAAAGAGAAAAAATATGACATCTATTACAACCAACAGTTTTAGTGAGAACACATTTAGGCTTTTAAAGAAGGATCTAGACAGTGCGTCCACGCCTTATCATCTCGCATATTCAAGAGTTGATCCTCTGACTGAAGGTGAAGACATCAAGTCTGATTCTTTTCAAGAGGGTGTGAGACACACAATGTTAGCAGTAAAGACTGTCGGTGGTAGTTCTTATGTGGTACCATCTAACTCTTGGAACTCAGGAACCATATATCCAAGTTATGACAATGATTTAGATATAGGTTTTTATGTTGTCAACAGTGCAAACGAAGTGTTTGTCTGTGTTGAAACAGGCAAGTTTACAGACGGTACTCAGGTGCCTTCTATTGTTGAACCATCATCAATCTTGGCAGATGCATTCAAAGTAGGTGTCTCAAAAGGAAAGACGTTTAGAACCACTGATCAATACAAGTGGCGTTTTCTGTATCCTTTAGGCAATAGTGCCGTAGCAACTTTTAAAACAAACGATTGGTTGCCTGTTAAGACAATCACTGACACATCGGTGTTTCTACCTATACCACAAGAAAGTATTCAACGAAATCTTCAAGACTCGTCGGTAGGTGGTGAAATCATTAACATTCAGATTGATAGTGGTGGTTATGGTTTCTCTAACACCAGCAATAATATTGCCTTGACTGTTGAGGGTAATGGCACAGGTGCTTCTTTTACTGCCGAAGTTGATGCAAACAAGATTGTGAGAATTCGTGTTGACTCTGATGCCGCGGGCACATTCTCTCATGGTAGTGGATATGATTATGCGTCAATCAAAGTAACAGGTGGAGATGGTGTGGGCGCAGTGTTGCGACCTATCATTGCACCGTATGGTGGTTTGAATGCAAATCCATCACGCACACTCAAGACAAAGCACTTTATGCTTCAGACAGATGTTGCGGGTGATGAGTTTGATACCATTCTCGCAGAGAACGATTTCAATCAGGTGTCTATTGTCAAAGGATTTAAAACGGCGGCTGATCCAACGGTTGACTTTACACAGAACACCGCAAATGGCGCAAAGTATTTTTCTGGCATCAGTGCAAGCGGAACATTTTCCGAAGACGCTACCATTACCAATAGTGGTGAAACCGCTAAAGCAAAGGTCGTTTTTCATGATACGGTCAACAACCGACTGTATTATTATCAAGATACTACCACAGGATTTGGTGAATGGACGGTTGATCCAACACCAGCAAATAATTCGGTAGTACAAACGATACCATCGTCAGTGGAAGCAACATATGTTGCTAAAGTAGAACCTACATTCAATCCATATACGGGTGAAATACTGTACATAAATAATGTAAACTCACTTGGTCTGGGTACTGTTACCGAAGGTATTACGAGAGCAGACACACAAACCGAAGACATAAGAATAGTTATTCAGTTAGGATAAAAAATGGCAAGCACATTTAGTAGTACAACATTATCTGGAACGTACAACGACGATTGGACAGAAGATGACAATTATCACCAGATACTATTTAACTCTGGAAGGGCACTTCAAGCAAGAGAGTTAACACAACTTCAAACTATGATCTACCAAGAGATGGGTAGATTTGGACGAAATGTGTTCAAAGAAGGCGTGGCTGTTTCTGCGGGTAACATGGACTGTATAACGGACACTGATTTTGTGAAAGTCACAATGACCAGTGGAACCTTTACCGATATTCCTGTTGGATCTGTTATTCAACAAAACCCAGAGAATATCCGAGCAAGAGTAATAGCAGTCAAAGCGACAGGTTCAGGCACTGTGTCTGCACCCATCACTGATAATACATTGTATATTCAGTACATAGATGGCGCATCCCAGCCTTTGAGTAGCGAGCCTGTACGATTTAGTTCAGGTGTAGGTAAATCGCTAAGTGTTGTTGGACGTTCTGAAACAATGACCGCTACAGCACTTACTCCTACAGGTTTTAGTACACGGTTTGAAGTAGACGCAGGCGAGTTTTTTGTTCTCGGGCGATTTGTATATTCAGAACCTCAATCACTCATATTATCTCCTTACACTGCTACGTTTGAGGGTGATATTGGATTTAAAGTCATTCAAGAAGTGGTCACTGTAAATGACAGTCCGGCACTCTATGACAATGCTGGCGATACTCCTAACACCGCGAGCCCGGGCGCTGACCGATACAGAATTACGCTTCAGTTAACTAACAAGGCTGACCTCGCTGCCGATGACACGTTTGTCTTTCTTGCACGAGTTGAAAATGGCACAATTGTAGAAGAAGTTCAAGAGTCGGACTCTTACAATAAGATTGCAGATGCTATGGCACTGCGAACAGAAGAAGAGTCTGGTGATTACATTGTTAATCCTTTCACATTAGACTTTGATGAGATAGACGGTGACACAGAGAACTTGGCTGTCACTATCGGTGCGGGTACTGCTTATGTAAGTGGATATCGTGTTGACAATCCATCACCTATTGAGTTAATTATACCACGATCTCAAGCGTTTGAAAGTGTTCCGGGTGAGCCTGTGTCTGTGATCTACGGTAACTATGTTCTTCTTGACAGTGCCCGTGATTTGCCAGAACTGGATCTTGGTACTGTTCACAACATGTACTCAGACACAAACGCAACAGAACTTCTTGGTACTACACGAGTTCGTGCGATTGATGCCGCGAGCGATAACATTAAACTCTACTTGTTTGACTTTACGTTTAACACCGCATTATCGCTGGGCGATAGTGATCTAGGTAAACTCCGATCAATCAAAGATCCTGCCGCTACTGGTAAGTATGCGATACGAAACGAAACAGGCACTGATGCGTTTTTGAATGGCGCAACAGACAACGACTTGTTAATGCCTACAGCCAGACCACGATTAAAAGCCACGTCAACTGCCGCTGCCGATGGCGGATTCTTATCTACTGCACAGTATAGTCAAACGTTCACTGTCTCTACAGGATCGTTTTCATTGACGCAGTTGGGTAACGGCTCAGGTCCTCGCAGATACTCAGACAAAGAATTCTGGTTGATCGCCAAGACTGATGGTACTGAAGCGGCATTTACACCAACAGTAACCGAAGCAATGCCTAGTTATGATGCGACAATCACGGGGCTCTCTAACGTAGAATATAGATTGATCTATTACATTCAAGACACTGAGACTGCCAAGAAGACGAAGACGTTTACGACATCTACTGCCGCTACGTATGCAGTAACTAACGGTGTTGTTGATCTTGGTGTTCCTGATGTTCAACAAGTATCCCTGATTACCAAAGGCACAGTTGCCGGTGGTATTGATGTAAGCGACCGATTTGTTCTAGATGATGGTCAGCGAGACAACTATTATGATTACAGTCGCCTGATATTAAAAGAAGGTGAGACAGACCCCGGTGATGTATGGGTTCAGTATACGTACTGGGCACACAGTGGTGTGGGTGGTTTCTATTCTCCAGAATCATATGCTGGTGCTACATATGCAGATATACCCGAGCATACAACAGCAGACGGTACTGTTATTGATCTGAGAAACTACTTAGACTTAAGGCCAGACAAATCATCTTCGGGTGTTTTTACAAACATCATGGCATTACCTCGCAGTGGCACTGCATTTTTAGGTAAAATTGATTACTGGTTACCACGTGCTGACAAGTTGATCGCTACAAAGAGTGGCGAAATCCAAATGCTTTTGGGTCAACAGTCGCGTGATCCACAATTAAAGCCTACTCCTGAAAACTCTATGGAGTTATATCAGGTTCTCATGAATGCAAATACGGCAGACGCAGACGATCTTCAGACTCGTGCGATTGAACACAAGCATTACACTATGGCAGATATTGGCAAACTAGAGAATAAGATAGATGATCTTAGAACATATACAGAGTTCAATATTGCTGAACTCCGTGCGTTCCATACTCCTAGTTTAGATAGTGCGGGCGAAGAACGAGCAGATGCGGGTCTTTCTATAGATCTAGGCGATGATCAGACTGGCTCTGATACAGAGAACGATGACTATGCCGCATCAATTGATCCTGAAAATCAATTGATTAGACCCAAGGCTAATGAAGACAACATTCGTTTGATTTGTGAGCCTAACTATGGTACTGTCAATCCCACAATTCCTGGTACTGATCCTGGTATTCTGAAGAAAGGTGACAATGTTTATCTTTCATATGATTCAGATGAGTGGAAGTTTCAGTCACTCGCTTCACGATCAGTCAATCCAAATCCGTTTGGAAGAGTAGACAATGTAGGCGTCATCAAATTATCTCCTTCATCTGATGAATGGAAAGACTCAAAAGAAGATGCTATCAAAGCATTAAGAGGCGCTGGTAAATTAGATGTGAAGCAAGCCTTCTTGTGGAACAACTGGCAGTGGAACTGGAAAGGTCGTAATGACGAAGATCTTTGGCAGTCTCGAGGTACTGTAGGCAGATGTGGAAAGCCCACAACTACCTCGCGAGACGCAGTTAACGCAATATCTCCTTATGCGTCAGAACGTGGTAGAACAGACACTCTTGGATTTGTACGAAGAGTTGTTCAAAACGACACATTAAGAATGCGAGTGGGAAGACGTTATATTGATCTTGCTTTGATACCTTGGATGAGATCACGTAAAGTCTACTTCAAGGCGCAAGGTCTTAAGCCTAACACTAAGTTCACTCCGTTTTTTGATGGCAAAGATGTATCTGCATGGTGTAAAGAAGAAGCCTTTGTTCAGTTCTCTGACAGAACAGACGACAACGGAAACTTGTTTACTCAAAACACATTGACAGGTCACCCCGACACTGCGTCTGATTTGATCTCAGATGCCAACGGTAATGTTGAAGGATCATTCTTCATTCCTAATCTAAAGCCATCTTATTACTTGACGAAGAAGGGCAAAAGACGTAGAGTACTTCAGAACTATCTCAGGTTCAGATCCGGTATTCGTGAGTTTAAACTGCTTGATATTAATGTCAATGATTGGGCAGCCGCAGACAGCAAAGCATTTACATACTACAGTGTATTTGGTGCGATGTGGCACAAATATCGAAACATACTTACAACACGCGGTATGTCATATGCATGGCCATTATCAACTGGTTATGGTCTGTTTCCCAATGCTTTCAACCAGAAAGAACTCAGAAGAGCAGTCAATGAGGTATCTGCGGGCAGTGTTGGCTTGTATAAACCACAAGTCTCAGGTAGATATGGACCAGACACGACTCCTATTTCTACATTGTCAACATACAATGGAGAGATGGGACAAGTCATATCGGATTATGTGAATGTCAACAACAAGCAGTTTGCGGGCACAGCAATTATACCCACAAACTTACCACAGAATCCAATGGCACAAACGTTCTATGTGGACAATCCGTTTGGTCTAGTCCTTGCGAAAATAGGGTTGTTTTTCCAGACAAAAGATGATACACTGCCTATCTCTATTCATATCAGACCTGTTATAAATGGCAAACCTTCTGATAATGATATAGTTCCAGATTCACATGTATTTAAATCACCTAGTGAGATAAATGCGATTGGTCTGAGTCCTACGTTATCGGTTATCCAAGGTGGCGAAACATCGTTTGTATTTGATGAGCCTGTATTCTTACAACCTTGGACTCACTATGCAGTTGTGATCACATCACAATCTTCAAACTATAAGTTGTTTAGTGCGAAGACTCGTGAATCTGTGTTAGGTTCTACAGCAAGAACTGTGTCAACACAGCCTTCACCAGGATCTTTGTTCTTACCACAGAATGGTATTCACTGGTTTGAAGCAAAAGATCAAGACCTCATGATGAGAATTGCACGAGCCAAGTTTAACTTAGGTGGTGGTACACTTATGTTAAAGAATGCGGATGCACCTAATGTTCTTCTTGACGATAATCCAATCCGATTGGTGAATGACAGTACGGCAATGTATGTGAGAGCGCCTTGTAATGGTCTTCAAGCAGGTGATACTGTTCAAATTAGCGGTGCGACAGATATTACAGATGGTGTTGAAACGTTAACTGCATCTAGTAATATTAATCAGATTCTTACCGTGGTCAAGGCTGACATCCACGGCTTCCAAGTAACATTAGGAGCAAAGTGGTTAGGTGAAAGTATGAGCGGTGGTGGTTCTGAGTGTATCACACAGCAAACACGAGTCTTTGATACTGCAAACCCAACCGTAGAGCAGATTATACCTGAAGGAACATCCGTTGACATGTCAGCACGATTCATCTCAGGTATTCATGCGAGCGGTGATGTAGCAAATCGTTTTCAGCCTGGTACTGGCTGGTTAACATCCAACTTTGAAAGGCTTACCGCTGATCAAAACATAAACTTTGATTCGCCGCGAGCAATCTATCACGCAGGTATCACCGAAACTGATAGCGGCATTGGTGGTGCGGTGGCTGGTAAAAACGCAAGTGCATATGTCAAGTTAGATTTGAAAACGACTAGTGATTATGTTTCACCTATTATTGATTTGCAACGAGCATCATTGACATTGGTAGAACAATGCATTGATGATCCTGATCAAGCATCAGCAGATCAAACGATATCTGTGTGGTCTACAGATGAAACTGAACCCTCTGGCGGTAGTACCGGTTCCAAACACATCACAACACCGGTTACGTTGGAAGTCCCTGCTGTAGGTATAGATGTACAAGCAGATCTTTCGCTACCGCCTGGTTCAGGAGTAGACTTTTATTATAGAACAGCAGTTGCAGGAGAAGATATTACTCTGAGCAACTGGATCTATAAGCCACCGGTATCATCAGTAGCAAATACTGCGGCTGGACAATTCACCCGAGCAAACTATTTGCCAGGTGGTCAAGGTGGTTCTCTCAAAGAGTTCACTCAAGTCCAAACAAAGTATGTGATGAAAGGCACTATTGAATCGCCTGCCATTAGAGGTCTTAATATTAAGTATCTTGCTACTTAATGAGGGATCTAATTGAAGTTCGAGGATATCCCGGGCTAGTTCGCGACACCGAAACCAATACAATATTAAATGTAGATGTTAAAAAGGTAGAACTAGCCCGGGCTAAGAAATTAGCCCGTCAAAAACAATCTCAAAAGCAAGAATTAATAGAGACTCGCCTGAGTAGTATGGAGACGGATATGAAAGATATAAAAGATCTGCTCACACTGCTCACCAAAAACTTATAAATAGCAGTAATGATTTTATAAGATTGGTATAACGTGTCTTCAAGACCTTTTAGATTTTCAAATTCTTTAGCCAATGATGGTGCGGTCAAAGAATTTCTGGTATCCGAAGAAGATTGGTTAGCCTATCGTGCGGGTCTATATCTAAGTAATATTACCACCACTGAAGCAAGTTCACTCACATCTGGTCAAACAGCGAACAGTGTGGACGTTGGTACGTACATTGATACCTTCTATGATGAGAATGCGGCGAGTGATCCACCTGTTACAAGAACACGAAACTATACAGTAGATGTTAGGTCCGTAGGTGGTGGTCATACCAATACATTTAGAAATCCCGTTGAGTTTCCACCGTTATGTTATGATGATGATACGATTATTATCAATGTCATCTTTGATACCGAAACTGCACCTACGGGCAATGGGTTTGAAGAACTTCAAGCCAGTTTAACGTTTAATACCAGTCCCGCTTATATTGTCACTAATGTCACTGCGACACCTGCCGCATCAAATATTAATGGTAATGTTGTCACCTGGGAGAAGTTTACCAATCCACGTTTAAAGGGTCAGTTCACCGCAACATATGAGATATCATTTACTCAGAACGTTGGCCTCTTTCAAGCGACTCTTGATGTATCATCACAAGATTCTGAAAACACACCCGCACAGGTAAGTTCTTCTTTTGTTGGAACAACACGGGTAGAAGATAGAAATGCGCCTGGCGCAAGCACCATATCTCATCCGCTATACCAAAACAACAATCAAATACCTCTTCAGACAAGTAGTGAGAAAAGAAATCCAGTTTATTTTGATCGTGTGAGAAACGGTCTGAAAGAAATGAATGATAATGAACTAGAAGTGATGTGCGCACGAGTCATTTCTAACATTATGCAGAATGAAAGACCTGGTACGTACAGACTCTCCAACGAAGCGCCTAGTGCTGACTACACAGCCTATCTTGAAAACATCTTTACTGATACTCGGTCAGACGGTACTGCGATAACATACAGCATATACATCAAGACTTCAGATATAGTACCGACAGAAATAAGACCACTTGCAATCAAACGCAAGAACGATAATGTATTTGAAGCATTGCAAGAGATGACTGTACCTCAGATTGACTTCACTTTAGGTGAACGATCTAAAAAAGTCATTATGGACACGGGCATTGGTACCTATCAGTTAAGAAGCAGTGCGCAAGGTGCTCCCACAGATACTGGTGTATGGCAACCCAGAGGCAAAGCCGTTGACTCGCGATTAAATTATGACTTTGCGGGTGGCTATGAGGGTGATCGGACCGAAGAATTCCAATATGAGTCTGAATATCAGGCAACCTATATCGGCACTTATGTGGCTTCATATGAGGGCATTTATGTTAGTGAATATGAATCAGAGTATATCGCCTCTTATGTAGGTACATACACTACAGAGTATGAAGGTTCATATGTCGGTGAATACATTTCAGGATACACGGGTTCGTACATCTCCGAATATGTGTCTGTGTATGAGGCACTCTATACAACTTCATATGAAGGATCATATCTTGGTCAGTATGACGGCGCAATTGATGTAGAGTTTTTCTCTGACAAGTATGAAGGTTTACCTGTTGAGGAAGTCTATGAGCAACAATTCTATACGGGTACAGTGTATGATTCAACCTATACAACCACCTATGATTCCAGTTATACAACTGGATACGAGTCTACTTATGAAGGAATTTACACAGGTCAAATAGAAGAGACCTATGAAGGATTCTATGAAGGCGATATTGCTGAACAATATATTGCCACTTACGTCGGACAAGTTGAAGAGTCTTACGCAACGACATATACTGGTCAAGTGCCTGAACAATATACCACACGATATGCTGGACAGATTGCTGAAGATTATGTGGGTGCATACACCGGTCAAGTCATAGAAGACTATACCACGTCTTATGTTGGCCAAGTACCCGAACAGTATGAAACTGCTTACACCGGTGGTGTTCCTGAACAATATGTCGGTGCATACACTGGTCAAGTCATAGAAGACTATACCACTGCTTACGTGGGTCAAGTGCCAGAACAATATGAAACAGCATATACAGGTCAAGTGCCTGAGCAATATGTCGGTGCATACACAGGTCAAGTGCCTGAGCAATATGTAGGAGCGTACACTGGTCAAGTACCCGAACAGTACGTCGGTGCTTATGTTGGTCAGGTAGAGGAAGATTATACAACTGCTTATGTTGGTCAAGTGCCTGAGCAATATGTTGGCGCATACATCGGTCAAGTACCCGAACAATACACAACAGGTTACACGGGTCAAGTACCCGAAGATTATGTTGGCGCATACATCGGTCAAGTACCCGAGCAATATGTTGGGGCATACTCTGGACAGATACCCGAAGATTATGTCGGCTCTTATATCGGTCAGATACCCGAAGATTATGTTGGTGCATATCAAGGTGAAATACCCGAAGATTATGTTGGATCATATGTTGGTCAGATAGCAGAACAATATGCGACATCTTACGTAGGTCAAGTACCCGAGGATTATATTGGCGCTTATGTCGGTCAGATAGAAGAAGATTATGTTGGCGCTTATGTCGGTCAGATAGAAGAAGATTATGTTGGCGCTTACGTTGGTCAGATAGCAGAACAATATACGACTGGATACACGGGTCAAGTACCCGAAGATTATGTTGGCGCATATACTGGTCAAGTTCCTGAAGATTATGTAGGCGCATATGTCGGTCAAATAGCAGAACAATATGCAACATCTTACGTTGGTCAAATAGCCGAAGATTATGTTGGTGCATATACTGGTCAAGTACCCGAGCAATATGTAACATCTTATGTCGGTCAAGTGCCCGAAGATTATGTCGGTGCTTATGTCGGTCAAGTACCCGAACAGTATGAAACTGCTTACACCGGTGGTGTTCCTGAACAATATGTTGGTGCATATACAGGTCAAGTACCAGAACAATATGTTGGCGCTTACGTTGGACAAGTGCCCGAGCAATACACAACGTCTTATGTTGGTCAGGTAGAGGAATATTACACAACTGCTTACGTTGGACAAGTGCCCGAGCAATATGTGGGTGCATACATTGGTCAAATAGCAAAACAATATGTAACATCATATGTCGGTCAAGTACCCGAAGATTATGTCGGTGCTTATGTTGGTCAAGTGCCAGAACAATATGTTGGTGCTTACGTCGGTCAAATAGAAGAGTTTTACACAACAGGTTACACGGGTCAAGTACCCGAAGATTATGTTGGCGCATATACTGGCCAAGTTCCTGAAGATTATGTAGGCGCATATGTCGGTCAGATTCCTGAGCAATACACAACGTCTTATGTTGGTCAGATTCCTGAGCAATATATTGGCGCTTATGTTGGACAGATAGAGGAAGATTACACAACATCATATGTCGGTCAAGTGCCCGAAGATTATGTCGGTGCTTATGTTGGTCAGATTCCTGAGCAATACACAACAGCATATGTTGGTCAAGTACCCGAACAATACACAACGTCTTATGTTGGTCAGGTAGAAGAAGTTTATGGTGCTGAGTACATTGGTCAAGTTCCTGAAGATTATGTTGGCTCTTACATAGGTCAAGTACCAGAAAACTACTTGGCTCAATATGAAGGTCAAATATCTAAACCATATTCAGCAGAATATACCGGTCAAGTACCCGAAACTTACTTTGGAACTTACTCAAGAAACTTTGAAGGCACTTATAGCCGAAACTTTGAAGGCACTTATGGCGGTCAGTACTCACGAGACTTTGTAGGGCAGTATTCAAGAAACTTTGAAGGCAATTATATTGGTCAATACGCTAGAGACTTTGTAGGGCAGTATTCAAGAAACTTTGAAGGCAATTATATTGGTCAATATGCTAGAAACTTTGCAGGCACTTTTAGTCGAAACTTTGAAGGCACCTACATCGGACAGTATTCACGATTGTTTGCGGGGCAGTATGCACGAAACTTTGAAGGCAATTATATAGGGCAGTATTCTCGAAACTTTGCAGGCGTATATTCAAGAAACTTTGAAGGAAGTTATGTTGGTCAGTATAGTAGAAACTTTGCAGGCACTTATAGTCGAAACTTTGAAGGTACCTATGGTGGTCAATACTCACGAGACTTTGTTGGTCAATACGCACGAGCCTTTATTGGTCAATACACGGGCACATACGCACGAAACTTTGAAGGAAGTTATTCTCGGGCCTTTGAAGGCAATTATATAGGCACATACTCGCGAAACTTTGCGGGTAACTATCTAAACAACTTCGCTGGTCAGTATACTGGTGCGTATAGTAGAAACTTTCTAGGCAACTACGCACGAAACTTTGAAGGAAGTTATGTTGGTCAGTATAGTAGAAACTTTGCGGGTAACTATGCCAGAAACTTTGCGGGTACATATACTGGTACCTATTCCCGAAACTTTCTTGGTAATTATGCCAGAAACTTTTCTGGTCAATACACTGGGACATACTCTCGAAACTTTCTTGGTAACTACTCACGAAACTTTGCTGGACAATACACTGGCACATACTCCCGAAACTTTCTTGGTAATTATGCCAGAAACTTTTCTGGTCAATACACTGGCACATACTCTCGAAACTTTCTAGGCAACTACGCACGAAACTTCGCTGGTCAGTATACCGGCAATTATGCCAGAAACTTTGCTGGTCAATACGCGCGAGAGTTTTTGGGTAATTATCTTGGTAACTATGCCCGAAACTTTACTGGTTTCTATGCTCGAACCTTTCTAGGCGCTTATGTGGGCAACTACTCACGAAACTTTGCTGGTAACTATGCCAGAAACTTTACTGGTCAATATACGGGCAACTACGCAGGAAACTTTACTGGTAACTATGCCAGAAACTTTGCTGGTCAGTATACTGGTAACTATGCCAGAAACTTTTTAGGTAACTATGCCAGAAACTTCGCTGGACAATACACCGGTAACTACGCTAGAAACTTTTTAGGCAACTACGCTCGAAACTTTGCGGGTCAATATACTGGTCAGTATAGTAGAAACTTTTCTGGACAATATACTGGTCAGTATAGTAGAAATATTACTAACAACAATACGCCTGCAGGCAGTGCTACAATAACTATCGGCTTGACCCCCAACCCTTATGTGTCCGATGAATATGGTTATATGTTCGGTGGCGGCTCTGGATCTATTAGTCCATCATCGTTTTCGTTTGGTATTCCATCTGTCACCATGTATAATTTTAGTAAATTTGTACCAATCGGCGCGCCGCAGAACCTGCCCATAATCAGGGTATCGGCGGGGGGTACTCACCCTCAGTTCACCTTTACTCGTGTTCAGATAGTAGGTGCAAGTGGTACTCATCCGACAGGACCTTACTCAAGCCCCACAAAGAACTTATATACTTCTCCCAGTTTTGGTAGTGGACCCGCCGGCGGTTATTTTGTGAGTACCCCACCCTTCGGGCCCAGCCCTCTGACCAATTGGACGTGGTCAGTGCCGTACCCATTCGGAGGTTGGACTGACAGTTTTGATAACCCCGTAGGAACATCATTTGGTATCAATTTCTTTGCACAGTCAACTACGAGCCAAAACTTTTCTGGACAATATACTGGTCAGTATAGTAGAAACTTTTCTGGTCAATACACCGGTAACTACGCTAGAAACTTTGCGGGTAATTATGCCAGAAACTTTGCTGGTCAGTATACCGGTAACTACGCCAGAAACTTTGCGGGTAATTATGCCAGAAACTTCGCCGGTCAGTATACCGGCAACTATGCCAGAAACTTTGCAGGTAACTATGCCAGAAACTTTGCGGGTACATATGCTGGTAACTATGCTCGAAACTTCTTAGGTAACTATGCCAGAAACTTCGCTGGCGCTTACGTTGGCGGCTATGCCAGATTCTTTCTTGGTCAGTATAGTAGAAACTTTGCTGGTAATTATCTTGGCGCATACACCCGAAACTTTACTGGTAACTATTCTCGTCAGTTTGCTGGTCAATACACCGGTAACTACGCTAGAAACTTTGCAGGTAACTATTTAAACAATTTTGCTGGTCAATATACTGGTCAGTATAGTAGAAACTTTGCGGGTAATTATTTAAACAATTTTGCGGGACAATATACTGGCAACTACGCACGAAACTTTGCGGGTAACTATCTAAACAACTTTGCTGGTCAATATACTGGTCAGTATAGTAGAAACTTTGCGGGTAACTATCTAAACAACTTTTCTGGTCAATACACCGGTAACTACGCTAGAAACTTTCTTGGTAATTATGCCAGAAACTTTCAAGGCACTTATATTGGTCAGTATAGTAGAAACTTTGCGGGTAACTATGCAAGACAGTTTTTTGGTCAATACACCGGCAACTACGCACGAAACTTTCTAGGCAACTATTTAAACAACTTTTCTGGTTCATATTTAGGTTCGTATTCAAGAGTCTTCATAGGACAGTATTCAAACAACTTTGCTGGACAATATACTGGTGCGTATAGTAGAAACTTTGCAGGTACGTATAGTAGGCAGTTCGGTGGTAATTACATTGGTCAATACTCTCGAAACTTTGTAGGACAGTATGCACGAAACTTTGAAGGCACTTATACTGGTCAATACGCACGAGATTTTACAGGTGAATATGCACGAAACTTTGAAGGCACTTATACTGGACAATACGCACGAAACTTCACTGGTAACTATTCAAGAAACTTTGAAGGTTCGTATACGGGTCAATATGTTAGAGACTTTGTAGGACAGTATTCAAGAAACTTTGAAGGCACTTATACTGGTCAATACGCCCGAAACTTCACTGGTACGTATACACGAAACTTTGAAGGCACTTATACTGGACAATACGCACGAAACTTCACTGGTACGTATAGTAGGCAGTTCGGTGGTAATTACATTGGTCAATACTCTCGAAACTTTGTTGGTCAGTATTCACGCGACTTCATTGGTGGCTATGAGGGCTTTTATGAAAGAACTCAATCTATTACTTACGTTGGAGAATACGAACGACAAGAGAGTGTTGTTTACCAGGGCTTGTATGAACGTCAACAAGACATTACATACCAAGGGCTTTACGAAAGAAGTCAGACCATAGGATATCAAGGCTTATATGAACGCCAACAGGATATTACCTATGAAGGCTTGTATGAACGTCAACAGGACATCACATACGAAGGTCTCTACGAACGCCAGCAGGATATTACATACACTGGACTCTATGAACGTCAACAGGATATTACATACACGGGCTTCTACGAACGTCAACAAGATGCTACCTATGAGGGCTTGTACGAACGTCAACAGGATATCACATACGAAGGTCTTTACGAACGCCAGCAAGATATTACCTACACTGGATTGTATGAGCGAACTCAAGAGATCACTTATACTGGACTTTACGAAAGAACTCAAGGTATAACGTACACGGGATTTTATGAAAGACAGCAGGATCTAACGTATGAAGGTCTTTATGAACGCCAGCAGGATATCACATACACTGGATTGTATGAGCGCCAGCAGGATATTACTTATGAAGGCTTGTACGAACGCCAGCAAGATATCACATATGAAGGTCTCTATGAGAGACAACAAGATATCACCTACTCGGGCTTATACGAACGCCAGCAGGATATCACTTACGAGGGTCTTTATGAACGTCAACAGGACATCACTTATGAAGGCGCTTACGAAAGAACACAGGAAATAACTTACGAAGGTATCTACGGTCGTACTCAAAACATAACTTATGAAGGTTTGTACGAACGCCAGCAGGATATTACTTATGAAGGCTTGTATGAACGTCAACAGGATATCACTTATGAAGGCGCTTACGAACGAACAGAAGAGATAACGTACACCGGCTTGTACGAAAGACAACAAGACATAACTTATGAAGGTTTGTACGAACGTCAACAGGACATCACATACGTTGGATTATACGAACGAACAGAAGAGATAACGTACACAGGTCTGTATGAAAGAACTCAAGGTATAACCTACGAAGGTTTCTATGAACGTCAACAAGACATTACATACACTGGCTTGTACGAACGTCAGCAAGATATTACCTATCAAGGTTTCTATGAGCGGCAACAAGACACTACGTACACCGGATTATATGAGCGGCAACAAGACATTACTTATGAGGGTCTCTATGAGAGACAACAAGATATCACATACACTGGTTTGTATGAACGCCAGCAGGATATAACTTACACTGGATTATACGAACGCCAGCAGGATATAACTTACACTGGATTATACGAAAGAAGTGAAGAAGTTACCTATGAGGGTCTCTATGAGAGACAACAAGATATCACATACACTGGTTTGTATGAACGAACTCAAGGTATAACGTATGAAGGCCTTTATGAGAGACAGCAGAACATAACGTATGAAGGTCTCTATGAAAGACAACAAGATATCACCTACACAGGTGCTTATGAAAGAACCGAAGAAATAACCTATGAAGGCTTATATGAAAGAACCGAAGAGATAACCTATGAAGGTTTGTATGAGCGAACTCAAGAGATCACTTATGAGGGTCTGTATGGTCGTACTCAAAACATAACTTACGAGGGTCTTTATGAACGACAGCAAGACATCACTTACTCTGGTGCTTACGAAAGAACGCAGGAAATAACTTACGAAGGTATCTACGGTCGTACTCAAAACATAACTTACGAGGGTCTTTATGAACGACAGCAGGATATCACCTACTCAGGTGCTTACGAAAGAACTCAAGAGATCACATACACTGGTCTCTATGAGCGACAGCAGGATATTACTTATGAAGGCTTGTACGAACGAACCGAAGGGATAACGTACACTGGATTTTATGAGCGATCACAGGACACTACTTACGAAGGCTTGTACACTCGTGAATCGCCTGAAGAATACACTGGATTTTATGAGAGAGAATCTATAGAATCTTATGACGGTGAGATTTATGAGACGACATATACCAGTGACTACTCTTCAGCATATACCTCTGAGTATGAGTCATCATATCTCGGAACATATACTGGCTTTTATATACCGTCATATCAATCCACTTATGTAGGAATATATGTTGCAACTTACGATGCAATAGGTTATACTGGTAGTTATGAGACAACTTACACAGGTCTCTATGATGCGGCATATGATTCTGAGTATGAAGCACTGTATGAATCGGCTTATGTGGGTGAGTACGGTGGTGATATTATTACAGCCAACTATGATGGGGCATCATATGATGGTGCGGGTTACACTAGTGTCTATGATTCTGGTTACAGTGGAATATTTGAAGGCGCGCCTGGCGCAGGCGGTAATAATCTCAATCCTCTTGATAAAGAACTGCCTTACGAGGGTGCTATATACACTAGTACATACAGCGGTACTGAGTTTTATTCTGGTGTATACGGCGATAGAGACAATCTGTTACAGCCGCCCGTGACTTACGAGATATGGACTCTCTGGTGTAGAGTCGCTTAATGAGGAAGATCAATGAATCACTATTATTACCAAGACAATGCGTTTTGGACCAATGATACAAAGACCGCTCTTAAATGCATTAGAGTCAGTAGACTAGAGAACGGCAAAGAAAAAACTGAAGTATTAACCAGCGAACAAGGCGATGGTATTTGGGATTCTATCATTAGTGAATTAACCATTCCTGGTATTGATGCATCAAGTGAAAAGCGAAGACAAGAGAAAGAGAATAGTCGTGCCACTCAAATCGTTCGGGACGAGCAACAAAAGCAAGCCAAAAAACTAGAATCGTTATTTGACCTCAAGATAAAAGCGTTTGAGATAGAAGCAATTAAGAATTGTGAGAACAGAAAACTCCGTTCTAAATTACGCCGAGCAGAAAATGAAGTTGAAATGAATGCCCTTGCGACTTTAATTATTGCTATTGATATGGGCATATTGGAAGATCCAGATGTCTGAAGGTTATGTTGTTGTAGCGTCAACCAAAAAACTGTTTTACGATATGGCAATCAATCTGATTGATTCTATCAAAGATTTTCATCCTGACGCTCAGTGCGCACTCTTTACTGAAGAAAGATTTCTTGATGGTAAAGAAAAAATAGTGGATCATCTGGGCTTCATTGAAGATCATAAGCGTTCCAAACTCAAAGGTATGGCAATGAGTCCATACGACAAGACGTTTTATATTGATGCCGACTGTGAAGTTGAGCATGAAGACATTGCAAAAGTTTTTGATGAATTGAAAGACAATGATTTAGTTTTTACCGGCTTGCCCGAAGACCGACACTATTGTTATGCAGAGGTATTTTTTGAGGGGGCGCGAAAGCCTGATGGAAAACCCGGCGGCTTTGATCTGTGTGGTGGTGTGTGTTTGTATGATATGACTAACCCGCTTGTACGAGAATTTATGAAAGAGTGGTATGAACTGACCGTAGAACAATATGCGGGCAGATGGTGGCCGACGAAAGCAGACGGCACTGAAGATCTAGAGAATTATCCACAATCATTCAAACGATGGGATCAATTCTCACTCTGGTGGTTGGTCAACAAAGTACCCAAGTACAAAGATCTCAAGGTAAGTATTTTTGAAGACGATGCGAGATGGAATTATTTCAATGGATACTTGTATAAGCACAACCAAGATCCAGTTGTCATAAGGCACTACTCTAATATACAAATGAAAAGAGACCAATGAATCATAGTTTCAGAAAAGGAATGCAAGACATTCCGCTCAATAATTATGCTTTAAGCAAACTCAAAGAAGTAGAGTGGTTAATAACAGATGACAACTATCTAGTAACAGAACCTACTTGTTGGAATCAGAGACACGAACAAGAACGGTTTACTTCTGACGAAGAATTGTTTAAAATAATGGAGATGGGACGAGGTCATGACGGCTTTCCCGAAGCCATTTATGGTTACTCCATGACAAACAATTTAAAGTTTAAACCCGACAGCACTAGTGCACAAAAGGCAGAGTTTGGCAAGCGTGTTCAGAGTATGATGAGCAATATCATGCTTTCTTTTAACTTCAAGACCAACGCTTTGTTCACTGTCTATCCTCCTGGTGGATATATCTCGTGGCATAACAACGCAAACGCACCCGCATACAATTTTATATTTACATGGTCTGAGACTGGCGATGGTTGGTTCAAGTATTGGGACATGGAGAAGAAAGCGATTGTGACAATGCATGATACTCCGGGATGGCAATGCAAGGCAGGTTTCTTTGGTGCCTATTCACATGGTGAAGAGCATTTGTTTTATCATGCCGCATCAACAAATTGCACGAGAATGACCGTTGCCTTCACACTTTCCCGCGATGAAACATCGTTAAATTGGCAAGATGACATCATTGAAGAGATAAGTTCTTATAAATAAAACCATAGTAATATGGAAATTATAAGACATGGCACACTATGAAGATCTAACGATAGATCAAGGCACAGATGTTGCAATAGAAATCTACTTGGTTAATCCAGACGGCACTAAGAAAGACCTCACTGCACACACCGCTGCCGCTTCCATGGCTACCAGGTATGATGCGCCAGCGGGTGAAAAGATCGCCTTCACTGCCGCGATAGGATCACCCGCAACAGATGGCATAGTAAATCTATCACTTACCAATACAGAATCTCAGGCATTAAATCCTAAAAAACGTTATGTATATGATGTAGAAATATCTGTGGGCTCCGATCCAGTAGTTGTGGAGAGAGTTCTACAGGGGAAAATAACCGTTTCTCCTTCTGTCACTGAGTAACGTATGACAGATATCCGTGTTGATAAGATACTTGTAGGTTCACCTAGTTATAAAGTTTTAGTTGGTGAAACAACCAAAGTAGAAAAAATTGTTGTAGGTGTTCCTTTATCCACAATAACAATTGGTCCTTATGTTGATATTGATAACATAGTAGGGCTAGACACTTCGGGTGCGACCGACGGTGGAGTTATTACTTATGACTCCGATGCTGGTGGGTATATTGTTACTGACAGTCCTGTTCTAGAGGTAGATGGCAAGACATATCCTAGTGATAGTGATCATACAAACATTCTTATCCGAAGATCAGGCACTCAAGGTGAGCCTGTCATTCTTCAGCAAGGCGAGATAGCATATTCTTACCTTGTTGACAATGCGACTGATGGTTTTGGTAATGGTGGTGATAGATTATATATCGCCACAGGTGCCAACAATGACAGCGGTTACTCTACCAATATAGAAACAATTGGTGGTAAATACTTTACAGATCTGCTGAATCATCAACAGGGTACTTTGACAGCAAACAGTGCACTGATTACAGACGCAAACAAAACCCTTGATCAGATTCTAGCAGATAGTGCCACGTTTGTCAACATGCGGGCATCAGGCGCAGTTTATACACCTGAAATTATTTTAACACAATCGTTTATCACCTCTGACTCAGCAATGCTTCGTGACGGCACGGGTGCGCCTTATCTCACTTGGTCCGACGGACTGAGCGGGCAACTAGCCAAAGGGTTAGCAGGATATTACGACGGCAAGCAAGCATTTTATTCAGACTCCGCAAATAATCCCATTACGGATTCTGATCATATTGGTATTACTGCACCCAACTTTGTAAAAACACTAGGATGGCTGGAAGGTAAGAGCCTTTATATAAATGAAAATGCAATCATCACCGGTAATTTAACAGTTAATGGTGACCAAACGAATCTTAATACCGGTAAAGTATTAATAACTGATAAAAGAATTATCCTTGCCAACAATATACCAACAGCACGAGACGCTGATCAAAGTGGTATTGCATTAGGAGATTCAAACACACCTATTGCCACAATCACTTACGTCAATAACGGTATAGACTCAGCGAGTTGGACGTTTGATCCTGGCATTATAGCGCCGTTTATTAAAGTAGAGAACTTAGAGTTCGCAGTCATTGACTGTGGAAAATACGCATAAATAAAGAATAATATTTCAGAAGAACCCTGATATGGCAGCACGTAAAAAAATATTATTGCCTAGAAGCGATATTCCTAACCGAGCACCGACGGTCAACGAGATTGATTACGGTGAAATTGCTATCAATACGCATGATGGCAAGGCGTTTATCAAGCGCGATCAAAACGGTGAGGTAACAATAGAATCAATCGGTTCTGAACAGGTTGAGAATGTTTATTACGTCTCTAAATCAGGAGTTTACGGTAACGACGGTCGATCATTGATGAACTCAATGAAGACACTAGACTCGGCTGTTGCCACTGTGTTGACCAAGCAAGGCTTTAAGTTTGATAAAATTACGTGTGAACGTGACACGCAGTTAATCATGGACGCTGTCCGTTATGACATGGTATTAGAAACAAACTTTAACTCTGTTAATGCTGGACTCGCATATAAAAGAGGCAACGCCGGCAAAGTAACAACTGAACAGAAGTATCAGACTCGCCGAGCAATCAATGAAGAACGTGTTGGCATGTTATCAGCGCCTCTGGTGGCATCAAATCCAACTGCAACAGCACGAGTAGGTGCAGGCTTTACAGAACTTATTGACATTTTCTATGACGGTGAGCCTGATGATTATTACTTTACAAATCCACCTATAGAGTCACAGACAGACGCAAACAATGCATCACAAATTCTTCAAGAGAACAGAGCGGCGATTCAAGATGCTGTACTGTCCTATCTGAACAATGCCAATCTAGATCCTTATGACTCTGCTAAATGCGAAAGAGATATAGGATTGATTCTTGATGCAGTCGTGGATGATCTGATAACAACGTCTGACTATAGAACTATTACTGCCGCAAATGCATATCTTCGTGCAAACTCTGCCTATGTGTTGAGTGATCAGTTTGAAATGACTGTGGCGGCATTAGAGTTTGCGAAGGGTCAAGTACAGTCTCTTGTTGGTGTACCAAGTGATGCGCTTATTGCTACGTTCTTTGATCGGGTAATTAATGTTGTCAATGGAACAACGACAACTTATCCTGCTCCAACATATCCTACGACTGGTACTGCTACGTATCAAACGGCTGATAGAATTACGGCAAGTGCGGCACTGATAACAAATCGTGCGACTCTTGTATCAGACACTACGGCATATATTACTGCCAACTATCCTACTTTAGACTACGACTCAGCGGCATGTGAAAGAGACGTTGGTTATATTATAGATGCTTTAGCGCACGATGTCAAGTACGGTGGTAATGGTGGAACACGAGTAAACGCAGAGGCTTACTTTGTTGGCACAGAGTCACAGTTAGGCTTTGGTGAAGGCACTGCCACAATTGCGGCTTATAATGATCTAAAAACACGAATTAATGTTGTTGTTACTACCGCACCTGAGCAAACTGATATCGGTGCTCTGATAGACGAAATCACGGGTGTTATTACTGCGGGTGATCTGACTGGTTTGTCGGCACCTGTTGCGATTGATCTAGATGGTTATCTCAGTGGTGTTCTCAGCGAAAGAACGATAATTCTAACCAACAAGTCTACGATTGAAGATGATACAATTGAGTATGTGGATGATAACTGGGCAATCAAGAACACTAATATCAAGTCATACGATGCTGGTAAGTGTTCACGAGATGTAGGTATTATTCTCGATGCCGTCCGAAGAGACTTTATTTTAGGAACAGACTACTGGACGATTACCGCAGGTAACTCATATCTTCGTGCGAATACAGCATACTTGAAATCTGAACAGAATTATGCTACTATTGAAGCAGTAAAGTTCGCAAGAGACACTGTTAAGACACTACAGAATGGAATCCCAGCAACCAATGTTTTCAGTTCAGTTCAGCAGACCACACTTGATACTTTATTTGAGCGTGTTATTGATGTTATTGACGGCACAGTTACCACTCCAATTACAGCGATCACGTATCCAACAGCAGGCGATTATGCATCGGTGGCAGGTAGAGCCACGCAATCAGCAAATATTATAACATCAAGAACTACTCTTGTCAACAACTTAACGTCATTTGTTTCAACTACGTATCCTACATTTACTTACGACCAAGCGGCATGTGAGGCAGACACAGGCTTTATCATTGACGGCTTGGTGGCAGACTTACTGTACGGTGGTAACACAGCAACAAGACAGGCGGCATTTGCTTATTATGTCGGTGCTGTATCTCAGTTAGGTGCTGGCGAAGAGAAAGTAACGATTGCGGCATACAACAATTTGGCTACAGACATCAAAGCCCTCGTTGGTGTCACCGAAGATGCTCGGGTAGATGAACTCATAGCAATCATCACCACGGTGATTGAAGAAGGTGACACGTCCAGTCTTCTTCTCAATGAAGTAGAAATAACAACAACAGGGTTGACAACTACCGAATATGATGTTATACTAAGTGAAACGCCTGATATACAGACTGCTACACTTGCATTCGTAGATAAAACATTCATACCAGAACTACCAGATTACGATCAAGTTAAATGTTATCGTGACGTAGGTCTCATCCTAGATGCTGTAAAACGAGATCTGATTACAGGATCTACTTACAACACCATCACTGCGGGTTTCTCATATCTTCGTGCCAATGCGTCTTATGTCCAATCGGATCAGTTAGAAAAGACGCTTAAAGGTATTAATTATGCCCGAGATGAAGTCAAGAAACTAGTTGGTGCGTCCGATGCAAGTATCGATATATTGTTTGCACGAGTCACCGATGTTCTCAATGGAATTGTAACCACTTACGAAACACCAACTTATACTGCTCCTGGTGGTACTCACGACGGTTCACTAGGCGGAGACAGGATTACTGCGGTATCAAATCTTCAAACCAATCGATCGGCTGCTGTAACCGCTCTTATTGATTATATTGATCTAGAATATCCTGCACTTGAGTATGACACAAATAAATGTAAGCGAGACGCAGGTTATATTATTGACGCCATATGTCACGATCTTCTTTATAGTGGTAACACTGCCGCAAGACAGAACGCCGCTTCATACTACGTAGGCAGTGTAAGTCAATTAGGTCCATTTGAAACAACAGCAACAGTTGCTGGTTACGAACAATTTAAAAGCATACTGTCAACTTACACCACTGGTCTTGACACTACAATCATTACCGAAATTCAAGCATCGCTTGACATTATTATTGATGTAATTGAAGATGGTAATTTAGACAATCTTCCAGCGGAAGTAGAAATATCAACCGCAGGGTTGACAAGTACAGATTTTGATGCTATAACAACCGCAACATTACAGATTCAAGATGATACAATATTATTCATCAATGATTTATTTTTTAATCCTGCATACGATCAAGCAAAATGTGCGAGAGATATTGGTCTCATTGTAGATGCATTATCACTCTTCATTATTGCAGGAAGCGAAGCACCAGATCGTTTCGTTGCATTGTCGTACCGACGACCTAGTGCACAAAATGTTTATTTGAAACAAAGGGCTGCAACACTGGCGGCAGTTAACTATGCAGAAGATTTATTAAAGACTGCATTGACCAATGGCGGTGGTGATCCACTCAAAACAAATGACCCGTTCGATAGAATTCGTGAAGGAATCAACGCAGGAGTATACACTTCTGGTGTAGATCGTGCTTGGGTTAACCCGAATACTTCATTGTACACCGGTACTGTCGGTGGTGTAGACAGTACGGGTTCTACCGCTAACACGATTGCGGCACAGAACACACTGAATCTGCAAAACAATGCCTATGCTGATGCCGTCATAAACTATGTTAACAATACATTAGGCATTACCTCGTTTGATAATACCATATGTAAAGAAGATTTGATCATTCTTTTGCAAGCACTTGCATATGATGTAGATACCGGCACGAACTGGTGTATTCGCCAATTTGCTGAGAGTTATTTTACGGGTGTTGTCAATGCTTTAGGCAATGATAGTGCCGAAATAGAAGCAACCATTGCCGCATATGAATATCTGAAAACTTATCTTACGACTAATCTACCTCTTGATGCTAACCTAGCCCAAGGCACAGATCAAACAGCATCCATTCTTGCGTACATCACGGGCGAAATTGATATTGTAATTGACGCAATCAAAGCAGACACCACACAAAACATGCCGGCATTGGTATTGCCTTCAACAATAGGTGAGGATGCTACTGACATAGCAGGCTTTAATGCAGTTCAAACAGCAAAGACTCAAACGCAAAATGCAGTCATTGATTTCGTTAATGATTCTAATCCAGTGGATGCTTTTGATGATGAAAAATGTGCACGAGACTCTCTCTTAATTATTGATGCGATTTGTCTTGACATCCAGAACCAAACCAATTATAATAGCATTACTGCTGGTTTAGCCTATCAAAGAGGCAATGCAAATAAAGTCCAAAGTGACCAGTTAAAATACACCATCCTTGCGATCAACTATCTTCGTGATCTTATTAACGGCACGCCTAGCATTGATTCTACCACAAAGACTTATGTGACCGCTCGGACTCTAGAGATTACTGATCTGCTGACTCAAAGCACCGAGTATGGTAAAGTAGATGGTGATCCAATATCATATAACACGACCAATGTTGTTCTTGATAAAGTCAATGCTGCCAATGCACTTCGTGCCAACAGGCGTCAACTTCAGAAGCAAATCACCACTTGGATCCAAGTCAACTACGACACCTTTGAATATGATCCCGATGCGTGTGAACGGGATATTGGTTATATTGTTGATGGACTTGTTCATGATATTCTATATGATGGACAATATGCTGCCGAAACTATAGCCCGATCTTACTGGGTTGAGACAGATCTTAACATAGAAAACAATCCAAATCAAAGCGAGAATCTGGACGGTGTTGCTGACACTTATAAGAATCAATTAGGTCAGAACGAAGTAGTAACCACTGCCGCGGCATATGCGCAACTTAAGGCTTTCATCAATCAAATCGTGACGACTACTACCGAGCAAAGCGCTATTGGCAATCTGATGGACATCATTATTGATTCTATTACTGCGAGTGATAACACAGCGATTCCATCAACACCAATCTCATTTTTAAACGATCCGTTGTTGATTCAGGCGCAGAAAACAATCTACAAAGATCAGACAGTTCTTTATGCGAATCAGATATTCCCCGCATATACTTACAATCAATCTAAGTGTAGACGTGACGTTGGATTTATTCTTGACGCACTGACATATGATATCAAGTATGGTGGTAACAGTGCTACGTCCATTGCGATGAGATCTTACTTCTCTATATTCAACAATGGATATGGTGATCTGTTAGGTCAGAATGAATTCACAATGACCATTAAAGCATATAGACATCTGAAGAGAAACATTCTCAAGAATTACTTTGAGACTCTGGACGCAGGCATTGAAACTACGAAGAACAATCTGCTTGATATTATTCTCAAAGCAATCATTCAAACAAATCAAGGCACATTTACACTAGGCAATTTCTTTGGTGCTGACAGATCTTTAGACTTGTATCAGTACAACTATCCTACAGGATTGGCAGTTGGATATGATTCACAAACATTCCCAGATCTGATTGCTTTGGGTCATAAAGTGACATACAATGCTTTGTATCTAGCCCACCAAGAATTCAACGTTGGTGCGAGTGAAAGACTTACGATTGTCCGAGCGACAAATGCTGTCGCAAATAACCAAGGGACAGACACGACGATCTTCTTGAAGTCTGGTGATTATGTTATCAATAACCCGATTAAACTACCACCCAAGACTGCGATTATTGGTGATGCACTCAGAACAACAACCATTCGTCCTAAGAACGTTGATAGTGATATCTTCTGGGCAGACAATGGTGTATACATCAAAGAGATTACCTTCCGTGATCATCAGGATGGTGCCGCTGTTCTCGCATTTGATCCTCGTGTTGATTCGCCCGGAGCAGGACCATTTATTACACAGTCACCTTATGTACAGAACTGTACGTCTTTGACTTCATCTGGTATTGGTTTACGAATTGATGGAAGCAAAGTGTCTGGTCTCCGAAGTATGGTACTAGACGCATTTACACAGTTCAACGCTGGTGGTACAGGTGTGTATCTCCTAAACCGTGGATACTCACAGTTAGTATCATTGTTTACAGTATCAACAACCACCTCAGTTTTGGCTGAGACTGGCGGTCAATGCTCACTCACAAACTCAAACTCATCGTTCGGTGAACGTGGTCTTGTTGCTACAGGTGGATCACCATCACTTTACAACGGCGATCTTCACGCAAACTATATTCAGAACGACGACTTCATTCGGGTCAACGGAGTTATCACACAAGACTCGGCAGACTACACGTTGAATCTCGGTGATTACAAGAAGCCTAACTACAATGATGCTATCAAATTTGACTCGGATAACTTCTATTATACAATTCTCAATGTATCAGATGAGATTACTCAGGACTGGGGAACAACTGGAAACACCACCGAATCAACCACACTGAAACAAACAAACACAGTTAATCTTACTAAGTATGGTTCAAGTGTTCACATGAGTTCAAACGATCTCTATGCCGCAGTGGGTCAAAGTGCAACATTGCCGGGCGAACTGGCGGCTGTTGAGATTCGCAAATCAGACATTGTAGGCGGTATACCACAGTGGGACTTTGTACAAACAATTAATCCTGCGGTTGCATTTGGCACAAACACAACATCCGACATTGACTTTGGATACGAAACACGACTGAACGAAGACGGATCTTATCTGGCAGTCAGTGCACCTAGTCAAAAGAATGTAGACGGAAGTGGTGGTGCGCAGAACAACGGTGCGATCTACATGTTCAGAAGAAGTGGTGAATCTTGGACACAAGATTCCATTGTTAATCTTGCTGAGGTTGCAGACCGATCACGATTCTTTGGTAGATCGTTTGACATGAGCGAGAGTGGATTATATCTTGCCGCTTCTACTGTGAACGATGTAAGTCCCGCAAGTGCTGGTGCTGTATACGTCTTCCAGAGAACTGCGCCGGCTTCATCATCTTGGTCACAGACTCAACGTATTACGATACCTGATGGTACGGGCGCAAACGCGGGTGAACCTGAAGTCACAATAAATGATGACGGTGCTGATCTTCTAATCCAATGGAAAAATTCACTCACCAATAAAATTTATTACTATCAGAAAAACATTGACAACGTATTCATTCTAGCACAGGTAATCATACCGCGGTCAAACGTTGGGGCTAACGGTAGAGATTCCAAGATTAGACTTGGAAAGAACACCACACACTTTGTCATGGGTGATAAGAATGCGCCTCGTGGTTACTTCACGAACATTCAAACTGACAGCGATCTTGGTGGTCAACTTCAATATGCAAGAAAACAGAAATTAGATCAGGCAACATTATCAGGTACTCTTTTGTCTACGACTGACGTTGATCGGTGGATAAATTTCACAACAGATTTTCCAACGAACACAGTAGTGACAATTGAAGGTGCTGGTGCAAACGATGGTGATTATACAATCACCGACAGAACATCTAACACACTGTCAGTCACGCCTGCATTTACACCGGGTGGTAACTTCACGGACGTCCAGGTGTATATTCAGAACACAGGTGTCAGTGAGTTCTTCTTGTTTGATGAAGGTCAGTGGGTAACAGAAGATATTATTGAAGCACCTTATGATGCTGTCAAAGACTTTGGATATGGATACGATGTTGATATCAACACACGAGGTGATCTTGTTGCTGTTGGTAACAATCCAAACGTCAACTCAATCAAGAACGAAGTCTCGGTTATTGAACGTGCCCGAAGTGACTGGAGAAGGATCTCTAGACTTGAACCATTGACTCCTGCAAATGCGGCATCAATAGGTAACGACGAATACGGTGGATCAGGACACTCAGTCGCCGTCGGCGGCACAGGTGATTATATTCTTATTGGTGCTCAAGATAGACGATCTGATCAAGGAGATGCAAACACACAATTTGGTGCATTTTTTGAATACTGGTCTATTCTAGATGAAACAGGATCATATGAGATAGAACTTGCGCCTGCATTGAACAGGAATTTGAAGTCACTTCAAAATGTAAGTTTCCATCAGAGATCATTGATTACCGCATCAGGTCATACATTTGAATATGTAGGATCCGGAACAAACATGTTCACGGCTATCCCACAAAACGGTGGTGTACCCAAGAAACAAAACGAAATACAATTTGACTCGGCAGATGCCGCCACACCAAACTTTGGTCTGGTATATTTTACTGCGACAGACGAACGTGGTGACTTTAGAATTGGTGAAGACTTAACAATTAACAGAGAACAGGGTAACATTACTGGTGTAACATTTGACAGATCATTGTTTGCAGTAATGACCCCATTCATATTAGCACTAGAGGGATAACATGGCAACTCCATTAAATGCGTTTAAAACTAAAGTCTGGACGTTGAGAGACTCAGCGGCAAGCCAGGGTAAGTTAATATATAACACACCTCCAGGCGTGACCGCTATTGTTTTAATGGCGCAGATATCTAACGTAGATTCTGACGGAGGAGGTACATCAAGATTCTCTTTTGTGCACAAAGATGTTGGCACTGGACAAGAAACACCACTGGTGAATAAGTTTCCGGTAAGGCAAAATGATGCGGCGACACCTCTGACAGGTAAATTAATTATTCAAGAGGGCAACCAAATATATGGATACTGTCATAAAAGGGTTACTCGGTCAGATGCTGGTGGTTCAGGAACAAATGACGCAGATGATACATTGAATTTAGTACTATCATTGTTAGAATCTTTGAACGCTTAAACGGAAGATACGATGTCGCAACTCACTACAATATCAGGTTACGTTCCACTTAGAGATAAATCCGAGTTAGATTCTGATCGTTATGAATTCATAACATTAGATCAGACAGAACCAAACGCGGGTTTACCTGATTCAGAAGGTGCACTCTTTATATCGGGTGTTGATGGGACTCGGAGTTTTACTACAGAGCCACGTCTTACTCAGTTATCGTTTAAGTCAGGATCTCTTGAACAGATTGATCCACCCAGCCAGCCTAGTTATTTTCTTGTCTTCAAGGAAGAGCCTGGTTCACAAGCAGGCATTGGATTAGATGACAGTGTTGCGTGGTCGCTGGGTGAGTTTGAAGAAGTAGATACTCTTCAAACTGTTACCGATCGTGGTAATGTCACTACACAGTCCATAACAATTGCTAACTTAGATGCTGACTCTGCGGTCTTTTCGGGCGGTGTAAGAATTGATGGTAACTTGTGGGTCAATGGTACTGAGACAATTATCAATTCAAGCACTCTTACGGTTGATGATAAGAATATTGTAATCGCTGAAGGTGCACCAGACGCGGCGACTGCGGACGGTGGTGGTCTCACATTAGACGGTGCAAATGCCACAATAACATATCAAGCATCAAGTGATCGCTGGAGACTCAACAAAGATCTTGAGTTAGACGGCACTGATAAGAAAATATATTTCGGTAACAACAATCTTACTTTCGTAGGCGAAAATGGTACAAGTGATAAGTTAAGTCTCAGTGGTGGCGGTACAGGCAATCCTACCGATACCGTCACGATTGATGCTGTAGGACAGGTTGGTATTGGAACAGACAATCCTTCGGTAGCACTTGACGTTCAAGGTAGTGCGAATGTATCTGCCAATCTTGATGTTGCAGGTCTAACTCAGTTAGACTCTACCACGATTGATGGTCTTCTAGAGTTAAAGGAAGTTCTTCCAAAAGATCCTACAGCAAAGATATTGTTTCGAAGACAATCAGATGGTGTCATTCTTGAAGGCGAGACTACAGTTGCCAACGTAGATCAGATATCTACGAGCGACACAGACTCAGATGCTACTCACTATCTCATGTTCACTTATGCAAACAACGGTGTAGGTGGATTTGATAGTGCGCTGATAGACACAACAACACTCACATACAATCCCAGCACTAACATTTTTACAACCGAAAATATTGTTGCCAATGGATTAACAAATCTTGATTCAACATTTATCGCAGGTGATGTACAGATTCAAACCAATTCCGGCAGACTGCTTGACAGTGCGGGTAGATCGTTTGTCATTTACGATTCAGCGGGTGCTTTGCTGTGGGGTAATAACGGGACTAGTGCAGGCAATCTAGGTGGAGCAAGTGCGGTTGCAAGACTCATTGATCTAGCAGATGTTTCTATATCAGAGCCTATCACAAGTGGATATGTTGTCAAGTGGGACGAGTTTGCGGCAGGTGGATCAGGTGCTTGGGTTGTAGGACCAGATAATACAGGTGTCGGCGGTGCTGGCATTGCGCTCACTGATCTTTCAGTTGTACAACAAGTCGCATCAGGTACTGGTACATTATCTTATAGTAATGTAAGCGGCGTATTTACATACACTCCTCCTGAGTTATCACTTCTAAATCTGACAGATGTTGCAAGCGATGGCACGAACGGACAAGTTCTCCAGACAGATGGCGCAGGTAACTTCTCATTTGTAAATCAGACGGGCGGTGGTGGCTCTAGCATCACAACTTCAGATGAGGGCTCAAGTCTTACGACTGGTACGACCTCGTTCAACTTTGTTGGTACTGGTGTTACTGCAACAAACAGCGGCGATGATGTCACAGTAACCATTCCTGGAGTAACCGGTGCACTCAGTACACGATCTACTATTATTGGCACAACAGGTACGATATCAGATAACAACTCAGCAGACTTAGACATTACTGGTGGTGCACCTACTTATGCACTTCTCAAGATTCAATCAAATGATGCATCATGGGTGCGATTGTATACAGACACCGCATCAAGAACAGCAGACGCCTCACGATTAATTACAGACGATCCTGCGCCCGATGCTGGTGTTGTAGCAGAGATTATTACCACAGGTAACCAGGTGATCAAGATGTCACCCGGCGTCATAGGTTGGCTTGACACGGGAACAACCGTTCATGCGAGAGTTACCAATCTTAGTGGTGGTGCAAGAGCAATCACAGTAACGCTCACCTTGCTCGCACTGGAAGCATAATGGAAGAATATCTGGTTTTATTACATAGCCATGATGACCTAGATACTTTCTATGCGGACATGGAGACAACTGGCGGTATTTTAGAACGTGCTATCGATATCTGTTGTCGCAGACCTTTGTCGCGAACAACTATGTACATGCTCACATCAGAAGAGGCGGCCGCAGTCAAGGCTGATTCTCGTGTAAGACAAGTTGCTCGTTGGTCAGATCGCCCAGAAATGAAACCCACCGCATTTACTCGTACAGACTTTGAGTATGACAAAGGCGCAAACGAACCACCCAATGATTCACAATCAAAGAATTGGGGCACATGGCGTTCTAGAAACACATACGAAGGCAACGAGTCTATTATCGACAACTGGGCAGATGACTTTTTAAATCCTGATCAGGTAACGGGTGAAAAATATACCAGTAGTGAGACATTCACCGAGACTGGTAAGCACGTTGACATTGTGGTTAAAGATGGGCATCCAGATCCTAACATGCCAGACTTACAGATTAACGCAGATGGTACGGGCGGCTCACGAGTTAACGAGATTAACTGGAATCTATACACGACCACTGTACAGGGTTATGAGGCTTTTGGTTCTTCTGATTATTTCTTAGCACAGGATTATGTGTACAGCCCATACACTTCAGGCAATAGTGATATAAGCAGACAAAGGCAACACGGCGCTTCGGTTTCAACATGTGCCGCTGGCTCAACGCTGGGTCTGGCGCCGGGCGCAAACATATATTCGTTTGATCCGTATACTGCCAGTCAACTAGACTACGGCAATTTCAGTTCCCCAGATGGCTATCCTAATTACACTGACTTCGATTATATTCGAGCGTGGCACAATGCAAAGACGGTAAACCAAGCAACAGGATTTAAGAATCCTACTATCATTAATTGTAGCACTGGTTTTAGTGAACTGTTTTCAGAAGGTGATAACACATGGCCTGTACAAGCCACAAATCGTGGTGTTACTTATGGCGATGGTATCAACCCAATGACGAATCAACAAGTCGAAGATGCTCAATTGGCTGGCGTAGGCGATATAGTCGGCAGCGCCGGGAATCGATATTTTTATTCGGTAATGGGCACTAATGGTAGTAACAGTTTCATTGACTTTGTTATTGCAGATGTCGAAGACTGTATCAACGATGGCATTCATGTTGTTATCTCGGCTAGTAATGATAACACATTAATGGCTTTCACAAACACCACTGAACACACAAACAATACTGTTACACTACAAGATGCGACAACACAAAACTGGAAGTCGCGCTCTTTTGGTACCGACCAAAAAGGATGTTACATTGTTGGAACACTCAGCACAAAATCAAGACTGAGAGCCGGCGGTAGTGCAGGTCAAGGCGAGTGTCGGGTGTCTTATTCAAATTGTGGATTAGGTGTAGACTTCTATACATTTGCAGATGGTGTCACCGCGGGTTACAATGGAAACGGTGGGCAGGTCGCTGATCCTCGAAACGCAAGTTATACTCTTAGAACATTTAATGGTACTTCGGCGGGTGCACCGATGCTCACCGGGCAACTTGCTTGCATACTAGAACGTTTTCCTGATATGACACCCGCACAACTATATGACTATATGGTGATGAGAAGTCGAACATTAGCAGAAAATGAATGTGGAGATTTAGGCAACGATTGGCCTAATGCGTTTTGTTTTGAATCGACTGAATCACCACGTGTGGCTATGTCTATTGGTGATATTCGCCCACAGTCTGGCAGAATAGAAACAAAGAATATACATCTTGCAAGACCCTCATCAGGTGTCGCATACCCTAGACAAAGAACTGCCCGAACGTGGCGCCGAGTCGTATAAATAAACATAAACCGGAGACATTTACATGGCATCGCCCACAACAAGACAAGAACTAGTTGATTTCTGCTTGCGGAGATTAGGTTCGCCTGTTCTTGAAATTAATGTAGACGATGATCAACTTGAAGATAAAGTTGATGATGCGCTTCAGATGTTTCAAGAGTATCATGCCGACGCTACTTTTACCACTTATATTAAGCATCAGATAACAGCCGATGATGTAACAAATGAATACATTACTATTCCAAACACAGTGCTGTATCTTACCAAAGTATATCCATTTAGCAAGACCTTTGGTAGTACCAACATGTTTGATATTAAGTATCAGATGATGTTGAACAGCATGGGCGACTTTATGAACTTTGCGGGTGGTTTATCGTATTACTATCAGATGGAACAGTATTTAGAATTTATTGCTGATATTCTAGACGGTGAGCCACGAGTTAATTTTTCAAGGCATCAGAATAGATTATATATTTTTGGCGAATGGGCTCCTAATCAGTATAACAATTTAGCCGTAGGTGATTACATCATTGCGGAGTGTTTGTCACTTGTTGATCCCGCATCATTCGCTGACGTTTGGAACGACAAATTTCTCAAAGACTATACCACACAGTTGATCAAACAACAGTGGGGTGGTAACATGATGAAATTTGAAGGCATGACTTTACCAGGTGGTGTGCAATTAAACGGTCGTCAATACTATGACGATGCTACAGCAGAACTAGAAAAACTGGAAGAAAAATTACGTAATGAAAACGAATTTCCACCAGATTTTTTCATGGGTTAATGCATGGCTACTAATCTCTATTTTACTCAAGGCAGATACTCAGAGCAAGAACTCTATGAAGATCTGATTATTGAATCTCTCAAAATATATGGACAAGATGTCTATTATATGCCAAGAGAGATGGTCAATAAAGATTCTATATTCCAGGATGATAATGTATCACGGTTTGATGATGCATATAAACTGGAAATGTATATTGAGAATACCGAAGGCTTTGACGGAGAAGGAGATCTGTTCACTAAGTTTGGTGTAGAGATTCGTGATGCCGCTACCTTTATTGTATCACGTAGGAGATTTTTGTCAACCGTTTCTAAGTATGAACAGACATTAGAACCCGGCGGCCAGTTTTATAGGCCTCGCGAAGGAGATTTGATTTCTCTTCCACTTTCTAACTCTATATTTGAGATCACGAAGGTAGAAGACGAATCACCTTTCTATCAGTTAAAAGATATACCAGTGTTTAAGATTCGTGCAGAATTGTTTGAGTACAACGACGAAGACTTTGATACGGGTGTACAAGCAATTGATAATGTTGAGGGAGATCATGCGTTTCAGACCGTGTTTACATTCCCATCAGTCACGGGTGCGTTTGCATTTAATGAGACTGTGACTCAAACAAATGATTCGTTTACTCTCACCGGTGAGATTGTCAAAATAGACAATTCAAATCCATCGGCTAAGAAGATATATGTTGCTCACACTGGAGGTGCTTCAGACGGTGAGTATCATGAGTGGACCACTACCGCTCCTATGGTTGGTTCAACATCAGGTGCTACTGGTACGCCTAATGCTATAGGAGAAGATCTACAAGACAGTGCTATGAATACTGCCTTTGATACAACACTAGAAGGTGGAGAGATCAATTTTATTGATTTTTCAGAATCTAATCCGTTCGGAGATCCATAATGTTTGGTACTCATTTTTATCATCAGCGAATTAGAAAAGCCGTTGCTGTTTTTGGATCATTGTTCAATGACATATATGTGGTAAGAAAAGACGCCGCAGGTAACTCATTATCACAAGTCAAAGTACCTTTGTCATACTCTCCTAAGAGAGATTTTGTAGCACGTATTGATGCAATGAACGATGGCGAAAACGCTGAGAGACAGATTGCTTTAAAATTACCCAGGCTTTCTTTTGAGATATTAGCCATGCAGTATGATGCCGCGCGACAAATGCCTCGGACAAATTCATGTGTAGTGTTTCCTGATAACTATGGCGATGGCGCTAGTAAGTTATACACTCCTGTTCCTTACATTATATCGTTTCAGTTGAATGCATATGCCAAGACACAAGATGATGCCTTGCAGATTGTTGAACAGATTCTTCCTTATTTTACACCAAATTACACAGTGACAATCAAGCCACTCAACGACTTTGATGTTGTAGAGGATTCGCCTATTACCATGACAGGTATTACGTTCTCAGATGATTATGAAGCGCCTTTAGAGAGCAGGCGGTCTATCATATACACGATGGACTTTGACATGAAACTATACCTGTACAAGTCAATTGCAGATGGTTCTAAGATTATTGAAGAAGCGTGTGTAAACTTTTTGAATCTAGACGGCGGCACAGACGAAGAATTGTTTGTCAAGACATGTACTGATAGTGCATGGACAGCCAGTCCTTTGAGTTTGAATCTTTCTGAAGATAACGCACAGTATGTGGCGCCGTTCACTATTGTAAATATTCCAGGAACACCCACGTCATTTACAGTGAGTGATCCACAAAATGGAACTGCTTCGGCGGAATATCAAACGCTGACTACAAACAACGAAGGTATTATTACTGCGAAAGGTACTTGGAGTTATCAATCTAATCCAGATTGGAACGGAACAGACTCATTTAATGTGAGTGTTCTAGGCGATTGGGGTGCGAAATATTTCCCCATATCCATCACAGTTGATCCAGTCCAAGATGCATATGCAGTCAGTGCCTCAACCACTGTTGACACACCAGTTGATATCACAGTGAGTGGCAATGATACTTGGCAAGCAGGCAATACAGTATTCTCTGTTGCTGTAGGTGGACAACCATCTAACGGATCTGTGGTCGTACTAGATGCTTCCGCTGGCACATACACATATACACCTAATCCAGGATACACTGGGCAAGATACCTTTATCTATCGTGCATCACCAGAACAAGGTATTTCAGAAACAGCAATCGTTACTGTTACCATAACGTAACCGATATAAATAAACCAAAGAAACGAGATCAGGTACAATGGCAGACATAAAAATTTCAGGTTTAAATTTGATAGACGGGACAACGGTGCCCCCTCTAGGATTGGAAGATGAAATCATCGTCAATGACGTTGATGTCGGACCACCTATTACTGCTATTACGAAGAGAACCACTCTTCAGGCACTCCGAGATCTCGCAAACCAAAACATTGATGATGATCCTAGTGGATCTACAGTCACGGGTGATCTTACGGTCACGGGTACAATCAATGGCGTTGATATTTCTGATTTAGAAGCAAGCACTATTAATTGTGCCCGAGACTCGGTAGACGCCGATGGCATATGTGGTCTCAGAATTTTAGGTGATACTGTTATTGACAGTGATCTTACTGTTAGAGATAATATTTTCTGGGGAGGTGTTGCATCTGGTGATGGCCGTAATATTACCGATATTCAGTTTGCTCTCCGTTCTGATTCTGCCGATCATGCCCGAGTCAGTAAGTTTCAAGAAGTAGCAACTTTGGTTGACGCACAAAATTACTTTATAACCATGTCGCCAATACAAACAGGCGAAGATAGTGTTAATACAGACCCTGCGGTTTATTTTGATAAAAACACTGAAGCATTATATTCACCTTTATTCGCTGGCGATGGTTCGCTTCTTATAAATGTAAATGCAGATAGTGCGGATCATGCACGAGTCAGTAAGTTTCAAGAAGTAGCACAAACAGACGCTGGCACTTACTATCCCCTCATGTCTGGTTTATTAGATGGAGTAGATAGTGTAAATACAAACTCACTAGTCAATTACAATACCGTCACTGAAGTATTTTCTGCACCTTTCTTTTCAGGTGATGGTAGTCTGTTAACAAATGTCACTGCGAGTGCCACAGTAACCGAAGCGACTAAAATATATACGAAACAGGCAACATTGTCAAGTCTTCATTATCTCACGATGGTTGAAACCACAGGCAGTGGTGTGAATCCTTTAGCAGATAGTGCGTTAACAGATAACAATCTTTTGTATGATCCTATCAATGCGATCTTGCAAGATCCCGGCAATGCTTTGTTTGGAGCGATGGGTGTTACTTACGCTCAACAGACGACTGCTAAGGTTCCCGAAGATGGTGTTAACTATCTTATGATGAGGGAAACCTCAACAGGTCAAGACAGTGTGGGTTGTATCACAGATCTCACGTATAACACGACTACCGACGGCGGCACACTATTTTCTCCACAATTCTCAGGAGGCGGTGCATCACTCACAGATGTTGACGCAATAACAGCAACAACGGCAACCAACGTTGCAGTAACTGCTGACACTGCCAACTCAGTAAACTATCTCATGTTTAGTGGTAGTACCAGTGGAGGTAATGGCACAAAAGTTAACTCAAACATTCGGGTGAATCCAGGATTAGACGCGATGCATCTGTCTGCTTCAGGCAGTAGACTGTTGCTAGGTGCAGACTCAGACATTAGTATGTCGGTAGGCACCGGCGTACAGTATTCGTTTAATGTCACGAACAACGGATCAACTGATTACGTTCTGTCTGATACAGGAAATGTTTGGTTCCCTACAAGCGAAAACGATCCTATACTTTACCTGAGGCGAGGTGATACATATAGATTCGATCACAATCATTCGGGTCATCCATTTGAGATCAGAGTAAGTAATGCAGGTGCGGCTTACACAACAGGTGTTTCAGTAATATCTGGCACAAGTCAAGTTGGCATCACACAGTTTAAAGTACCAATGAGTGCTCCGCCAACCTTGTATTATCAGTGTACTGCTCATTCTGGTATGGGTAATACCATTAACATAGTATAAATTATGTCACACGAAAGATTTGTTAATAAACGCAGACGCTCTCTCAACCTGAGAGAGCCGGCTATTGGCAATATATTGCCTGAGCATTTTGCGGCGTTATATCCAAAATTCATTACTCTGTTAAAGAAGTATTATGAGTTTCAGGATCAGAACGAGTCTACAGAATTGCTCAATCACTTATTTGCAACTCGTGATATTAATGAAACCGACATCACTCTTCTCACTTATATTGAGGACGAATTACTTTTAGGCGAATCCTATTTTCAGAAGTTTGGTTCAAACGATACTGAACTCCGAGCGGCAGCAAACTTTTCCAACACACTGTTTAGATCAAAGGGTAGTAAGTTTGCGATAGAATGGTTCTTTAGATCTTTTTATGGTGAAGACGTTGAAGTATTGTATCCAAAAGAGAATGTCTTTAAGATAGGTGAAACAGATTCACAGATCGGTGCTGACTCTCTCAAGTATATCACAGATGACAAGTTATATCAAACGTTTGCGCTTTTGGTTCGTGTGGGTGTTCCTATTGCGAAGTGGCGAGAAACGTTTAAACTGTTTGTTCATCCTGCAGGAATGTATCTTGGCGGTGAGGTGTTCATTGTTGATGATGTTGCGGTTGATATTCAAGCACTCAATGACGCATTACTCACATACAACACGCCCGTTTATTCGGCCAGCGTAAATGCAACCACACAGAACGAAGGCACTGATTTCGTCTTTACCATTACAGGAACAAATGTGCCTGATGGCATAGACGCACTCTATTGGTATGGAGTACACGGTACGACAAATGATGCTGACTTCGGCATTAACTCGTATGATCAAACAACAGGTTTACCTGATGCGAATAACAAACAATACTTTGAGATCAATGGGTCAAGTGGTATGTTCTCAGTGGTCTCTGTCATTGATGCCGAGACAGCGATAGCCGAAGGTGATGAGACGTTTACAGTCTACATTGAAGACGGTGATGGTCGTGCTATTGATAACTTCCCTCTTACGATAACGGATCTTATTCCTTCATATACTATATCAACAGATGCACCCGATCAAACCGTAGAAGCCGGCGATACCTCAGATGAAGGTGACAATGTAACATTTACCATTAACGGAACAAATGTGCCCAATGCTGGCAGTGCTGTTCTTAAATGGTATGTTGATTTTGGAGTTAGTACAACCGATCAAACCAACTTTGAAACGACAATACCAACATCACCTGGCACAGCACAAGATGTTACGATAACAGGCAGTACAGGTTCGTTTCAGATAAAAAGCCGAGTAGATGGTGATCCTCAGTCAAACAGCAACTATGTTATCAAACTTCTGAATGAGAACAACATTGAAAAAGTTTCTCGTGTTCAGTATCTTACACAGGTAGTACCCACACTTACCGTAGCACCAGGTGTGACAGTTATTGAGGGTAACAACTTAGAGATTACAATCACCTCAGGCGGTTATAATGTAGGCAAAGATATTGATTATGCGATTACAGGTGCCGTGGTATCTGACGGTCGTATCGCAACCGCTGATCTTACAGGCTCAGTCACCATGATAGATGACGGTCTAGGTGGATCAACTGCGGTTACTTCTATTCCTGTTAGCGCAACGGACACTTACGAAAGCCCTACTGCGGGTACGTTTACTGCAACAGATAATAATTTAGACGCTGGTTTTCAAATTTCAGACAACGAGTCATTCACTGTTAACGATGGACCACCCGCCTACACGATCACCGGCAGTCCTGCCGTAGGTCAAGACGGTGGTGCTGTTACTTACACAGTGGGTGGTCAAAATATTCCTGACGGGACAGTTTACTTTTATATCAATGATATTGACACTGACGATGCTGACTGGGTAGGTACTCCACCCAGAAATGGCAGCAGACTTGCAGTCACAGTATCAGGTGGTACTGGAACTGTTACGAATCCAACTGCTTATACTGCCGACGGTGATACTGCGGATAACTTCTATCAGATATTTGTATATGATCAAGCCACAGGCGGCACTGAATTAGCAGAAGGTAATAGAATTATCGCGGGCACATCTAACTCGGTTACCATAACTCCAAGTGATTTGGCTCCTGAAGAAGGCGATACGATCACTGTGGATGTAACACTAGGTGGAACTTATCAAGACACAGGAAGTGGTGGTGTTTACAAGTATTGGATTGCTGGCACTAATGTCACGTCTTCAGACTTTGACTCGGGATACTCAAACGTTTCGGCACCCGTAGACTTGACAATCACTAGCAGTGCCGGACAAGTATCTCTTGCTATTGCAAATGATTTTAAAACAGAAGGCTCAGAAACCTTTACTGTTGTGGTAGGAGAAGAGACAGCACCAGGATCAGGTGTGTTTGCAATTATTGGTGAAAGCGCGGGTGTTGTAGTTCAAGATACTAGTCAGCAAACATACTCACTAACTATGCCCGCAACGGTTACAGAAGATGAAAATTTGGTACTTACAATTACAGCAACCGATGTTGGTGCACCCGAACCATTGTTTATACGTCTTACGCCGAGTTCTATTGGTACACAATATGTAGGAGGTGCAGATAAAGAGATCATAGGACCAGATTCCGGTGAATCTGTAGAGGTAACATATGTAACACTTGGCGACAATCTTACAGAAGAATCTAATAGAAGTTTTCTTACTACGGTTAGAAGAACTAGTTTGGCAGGTCCAACTGTTGCGCTTGATCCAATCACTACACTGACTGATCCTCAAAACTTTACGTTGACTGCGAGTGATACTACACCAGATGAAGCCACCACTGTAACTTTTACTGTGACTGGACCCGATGGCACTTACTATTACAGACCTCAGGGTTTTGAACCTGTAATAGTTGACAGTGTATCAGGCAGTACGATTTTGTCCACACAATCTGCCACTTCTTCATATTCTACCTTGCTCGCAGGAGACACACAAAGAACTACTGGGGTCAATGGAACCATCAATAATATTAATTCGAACTCGCTGACCATGTCGGCAACATCGTCTCTTACTGTACTCGGCATGCTTCCTGTGTTTGCTAGTGCTTCAAATTATGCCTACTTTGATGGTGCAAATAAACCTACAGGTACGGTGGTTATTTCAGGTGGCACAGGAACCTTTGATGTAGATATTACTACGAGCGCCGTTCAGGAAAACAAAGCGTTTGTTTACGAACTGCATGATGTTGAAGAGAATGTAAACTCAACTGTGTTGGCGTCTGAGACGATCACCATTCAGAATGTCGCAGGTAATGGCATATTAGGATATACTGCGTTATTAAGTTACACTAATGAGGCGTATGAACAAGTATATGATACTTTTTCTCCCGTTACTGCCACTGCTAATGTTAGATTTGATAATGATGGTGGTATATACGCTCGCGGCAGAGATTCTTTCAATAGTGGGCGGACACCGGACTCGGCTTTGTATGTTAAGGTAGGCACTTGGATATCAGGAGGCACTGCGCCCTATACAGGTTACAAACTTATTGCGACAAAAGGTACCGAGAATATCACGGGCGCTACTGTAGGTGGATCTTTTGATACTCCACTGGACATTGGTAATGGGACACAATCATCTCCTTATGCGGATTTTTTCTTGTCTTTTAAACTAGGTAATTATGGTAGTGTCAGCAGAGAGTTAGAAATTGATTTTCAAATCTATGAAGCGGCGGCACCAGGCAACAACATTGTTATTAACTGGGATTTAATCGTGATCGCGACCCTGGATAACAATGGTGGGAACTAATGTCTATTAATGCTATTTTGTGGGATCAGGTTATCTGGGACAGCGACAATCAACTTAAAGCCATAACTAAATTTAATGGCTGGAAAGAACAGACTGTACCGTGGACTGGCGACACCGAGTATGCCTATCATTATGAATATCAAGGTGCAAACATGTTTGCGGCACCTGCCCTCAATGATCTAGGTAATATAGACTCCGCAGAAACATTAGCGAATGCACTTGAAACCATAAACTATAATAATTTTGCTCATTGGATATCAACCAACCATTATGACGTTCCTGACAACGAAAGATACATCACACCCCAGATTATTCTTTTAAAAACTGTACGTGATAATATGTACTATGAGGGTCAACTTCAACGAGTAGATATTGGTCCTCGTGATTCAGCCGCAAAGCCTTACATTGATGAAATTGTGAGTATGTTTTCTGAATATGACAGCGATTTTTTTCTTACCCGAGAAAGTAATTTTATAGGCGTTGCTCAAGGATATCGTCAACCGTACACGGGAAGACACGTTAGTTGGTACAATTTTGCTGAATTAGATAGTGTTACCGCCTCTTATTTTCCTGACTCTGCATCTCAAGTGTTGGATATGACGAATTCATCTTTAACAGGTATTTCAAATCATTACGGTCTTAAATTTAATCTAGATAATGGTACAAAGATACTTAAAGCCGCAAAATTAGAGTTTGGTGGAATAACACCTGAGTTACCAGAAGGCGCACACGTAACGCACACAAGTCGTTCATGGGATGCCAATGGAGAATTACCTCAAGCGGATGCTTACTTCATATCTTACACTGAGCAACCTGTTCGTGATTTTTGTACGGAACATGGATTTACATGGCCAGTGCCGTCTGATATAACCGCAAGACCGTGGTTATTTTCTGCTGTATATGACAGAACAGATTCCGATCTAAATGTGCTTGGAATAAAAGCCTACATATCTAAGAAGCGATTATGATAAATATAGACATAAAAGACATTGACGATAGATTCTGGCAACAAATAGCAGAAGACCGAAGAATCTATAAAAGGAATCATAATGACCGACAAAGAAAACCCGAACATCAAGAACGACTACGAAACGAGTCGGGACACGTACCTGGAACTGATAGAAGGCGGTAAACGCGGTCTTGATTTGATGATTGAGGTGGCTCGTGAAAGTGAGCATCCCAGAGCATTTGAAGTATTATCTGGCATGATTAAAAATGTTGCAGATGTTACTGACAAATTAATGGATCTAAACAAAAAGCACAAAGATATTACCCACGTGCCTTTGAAAGAGCAAAAGAATATTACTAACAACAATGTGTTTCTAGGAAGCACAACTGATCTACAAAGATTATTACAGAATGAAGAAAAGGTGATTGAAGTTGAGTCTGATTCTACCAATGTCCAATGACACGTATCAATATAATCACTTAGTCAAGAAAGATGGTGTAGTCCAAGAGTGGACACAGGAGGAAGTTCTTGAATATAAAAAGTGTATGGAAAATCCCTCATATTTTGCAGAAAAATATGTCAAGATTATTTCACTGGATAGGGGTCTTGTTCCTTTTAATCTTTATCCCTATCAAGAACGTATGTTCCATCATTTTAACAGCAATCGTTTTAACATTGTACTTGCTTGCAGACAATCTGGCAAATCAATTTCGTCTGTCGCCTATCTTCTCTGGTATGCGATTTTCAATCCCGAAAAAACCATTGCTGTTCTGGCTAACAAAGGTTCCACTTCGCGAGAAATGCTCGGACGTATTACACTTATGCTTGAGAACTTGCCGTTCTTTTTACAACCTGGCTGCAAGACTCTTAATAAGGGTAGTATCGATTTTTCTAATAACAGTAGGATTGTGGCTGCTAGTACTAGCGGCAGTTCTATTCGGGGTATGTCTGTTAATCTCCTCTATCTCGATGAGTTTGCTTTTGTTGAGCGAGCATCAGAATTCTACACTTCCACCTATCCTGTTGTCTCTGCCGGAAAAGATACAAAGGTTATTATCACATCTACAGCAAATGGTATCGGAAATATATTCCATAAAATATGGGAAGGCGCCAACCAAGGGATAAATCAGTTTATACCTTTTCGTGTGGATTGGTTTGACGTGCCAGGACGTGATGAGCAATGGAAAGCGGAGACCATAGCAAACACTAGCATTCTTCAATTTGACCAGGAATTCGGTAACACATTCTTCGGTACGGGCGACACATTAATAAGCGCCGACACCTTGATGAAATTACGTGCCACAGATCCTATCACACATATGGAAGGTGGCGATCTTCTTGTTTATCAAGAAACGCAACCAGATCATGATTACATCATGTGTGTTGATGTAAGCAAGGGAAGAGGACAGGACTATTCTACATTCAATATCATCGACATTAGCACGAGACCTTTTAAACAGGTGGCTGTGTATCGCTGTAACACTATCTCGCCCTTGCTCTTTCCTAATATTATCTATAAGTATGCGAAAGTCTACAATGAAGCATATGTTGTTGTTGAATCAAATGATCAAGGTACTTTAGTATGTAATGGCTTATATCTAGATTTAGAATATGAGAACATGCATGTTGAATCAGTATCAAAAAATAAAATGGGCATTGAAATCAATCGGAAGACTAAGCGGCTTGGTTGTTCGGGTATCAAAGATCTATTAGAAGAAAACAAATTAGAAATTGTTGATGAGAATACTATATTAGAAATATCTACGTTTTGTGCCAGAGGGCAATCATATGAAGCAAGCGATGGCAACCACGATGATCTCATGATGAATTTGGTGATGTTTGGATATTTTACCACCGACAGTAGATTCAACGATCTCACCGATATTGATATGAAACAAATGTTATTTCAAAGTAGAATGGATTCTATTGAGGCAGATTTGGTGCCGTTTGGTTATCATGATAACAATGATGAGTATATTGATTCGCTAGAAGATATTGAAAGTATGAAAGACAAAAACTGGTCAATACCTTGGGATCATGATCTACAAAATCCGTGGTAAATCAATGGCATAATTTTAAGATTGATACGATCTTATCTGACGCAGAAATGCAGAGTCTCTGGGAGTTATATAATAAATCCAGACACGAGTACATAGATCAATTCTATAACCTTTTCAATCTACACCGATACAATCCAAGAAGTGAAGACGTAAAAGATTGTCCTGCTATTAAGCATTTAGATAATTATGCCGCAACACGAGGGTTAAAAAATTACTCACATTATTTTCTTAAGTATATTCCGTATTCATTTACGCGACTCCATGAAGACAATAATGAGTTGGTTGAAAAAACAATCATTACGTTTCTAGAATCATCTGAAGACTTGGTTGGTGGTGACACGTTGGTTATGGATAAACACTACGACTTGCCACAGGAAGGAGTAAGAAAAGGTCCTCTCAATCACAAAAAAGATATCGTTCCTGTTGTGGCGCCCTCTCAAAATGGTAGCAGTCTGGTCTATAATCATGATGTACTCCATGGGGTTAGTCAAGTCCGACAGGGACATCGGATAGTGCTGGTCAGTTGGTATGTTAAGAATTCATAGTATATAAATAAATACATTGAGAAATCTCCGTATTATGATATCTTATTCATGTTAACGAAAAAAGGACACGACTATGGCATTTTCACCATCTGAGTCTCCCGCTGTCACAATCAGAGAAGTAGATCTATCAGGTATTGTTCCTGCGGTGACTTCCTCTACTGGTGCGATGGTTGCAGACCTCAACTGGGGACCTGGCGATCAACCAATTCTTGTTGGTAACGAAGCAGAATTGATTGCAAACTTTGGTTCCCCCACGTTAGTTGTAGACAGTAATAATATAGATTTTCTGTCTGCCGCTAGTTTCTTAAAATACTCTGGATCTCTGTATGTTTCACGGGCACTTGACACGGCTGACTTAAATGCTGTGGACTCTGCCTCAGGTGTCACTGGCACTCTTGTCAGTAACGCGGCAGATTGGGAAGCAGACAAGAGCGGTTACATTCTTGGTGCAACAGGCACTCCTGCCGAAAAGCGTTTCATCGCAAAATATCCTGGCGAAGCAGGAAACTCATTATCAGTTTCTATCTGCCCATGGTCAGGTCTTGCGGGCGATGGCGGTAAAGCGGCGGTGGCTGACAGTGCATTCACTAACTGGACATATGTAAGCCAGTTTGATGAAGCACCCGGAACATCATCTTTTGTTGCGGCACGAAGCATCGACGGTGCGAAGGCACACGACGAAGCACACGTTGTCGTCGTTGACGAAGACGGTGCTTTCACGGGTACTCCTGGTACTGTACTAGAGACTTTCCCTCACGTTTCTTACGCCACAGACGCGAAGACTACCGACGGTAGTAACAATCACATTGTTGATGTTATTAACGAGCAATCTCAGTATATCTGGATGGCACGTCAAGGTGAACTGAACAGCACCACAACTGCGGCTGCCGATTGGACTAAAGCCACGATTGCTGCCAACGTCGGTGGACCATTAGCATCACCCGGTGGTCAGAATACGCAAACACGATCTTTCAATGGAGGCGCTCAGACCAAACAAGGTCATGGAATAACCACATATAAAGATGCGTTTGAAACTGTGTACAATGATCCAGATGTCTTACAACTTGACTTTTTGATTGCACCTAGTTTGGCAACATCATCAGATCAAAAGACTTTGGTTGAAGCAATGGAAGTAGTTGCACGAAGCGACCGAAAAGATTGTGTTGTTGTATCATCACCGAACCGAGCGGCAGTTGTAGGTCAGCAAAGTGCTTCTACGATTACCACTTCTATAGAAACTTTCGCTAAGAGTTTGGCATCATCTTCATACTTGATTATGGATGGTAACTTCCTCAAAGTGTATGACAAGTACAACGATAAGTATACTTTCATACCAGCGGCAGCATCTACTGCAGGAATCATGGCAGCGACAGACAATGTTCAAGCCCCTTGGTTCTCACCAGCAGGTAACAGGCGTGGTCAATACTTTGGTGTAAGTGCACTCGGCTTTAGTCCAACTAAGTCCCAACGAGACACGTTGTACAAAGCAGGTGTTAACCCCATCGTTAACTTCCCTGGTCAAGGTGTGTTGCTCTTCGGAGATAAGACTAAACTAGCACGTCCTTCAGCATTTGATCGCATTAACGTTCGCCGACTATTCTTAGTCATGGAACGAGCAATCAAATCAGCGGCTCAAAACGTAATGTTTGAATTCAATGATGAATTCACAAGAGCCGAATTCGTTAACATCGTTGAACCTTTCTTGAGAGAGATTAAGGGGAGACGCGGAATCACTGACTTCAGAGTCGTTTGTGACGAAACAAACAACACTGCTCAAGTGATTGACACCAACCAATTCGTGGCTGACATCTATGTCAAACCTGCACGTTCTATCAACTACGTTACTCTAAGTTTCGTAGCAGTGAGAACTGGGGTTGACTTTGAAGAAGTCGTTGGATTGGCATAAGCGCACTAAGGAGAAATAAACAATGGCAATTTTAGGAGTCGATGACTTTAAATCAAAACTGCGAGGTGGTGGTGCGCGACCGAATTTATTCAAAGCGACCATTAACTTTCCCGCATACGCAGGGGGTGATGTTGAACTAACATCCTTCATGTGTCGGGCTGGGCAGTTACCAGGTTCTACCATTCCTGCATTAAACGTACCTTTCAGAGGCAGAATTCTGAAAGTGGCTGGCGACAGAACGTTTGAGCCTTGGGAAGTTACTATCTTAAACGATACTGGCTTTGAGGTTCGTGATGCTATGGAGCGTTGGATGAACGGTATGAACGGTCACAGTGCAAACACTGGCTTGACCAATCCAACAGACTATCAAACCGATCTCATTATTGATCAGTTAGATAGAGATGAGTCTGTTATCAAACGGTACAATATTCGCGGTGCTTTTCCAACGGCAGTTGGACCGATTGAATTGACCTATGATAACGGTGGTGAAGTAGAGACATTTACCACAACGTTTGATTTCCAATATTGGGAGTCAAATACTACTAGTTAATAGTAGGCTAAATAACAGGGTGCTCTCGGGCACCCTTGTTATTATTTTTGATAGGAAAAGGTATGGCAGACAACGATAACGCATTGTTAAAACTTTTTGGTTTTGAATTGAAGAGAACATCTACTAAGAAGAAATTACTTCCTTCAGTAGTACCTCCCACTGACGAAGACGCCGCTGGCTATATCAGCACTGGTGCCGGCGCTTACGGACAATATATTAATTTTGATGGTGATCAATCAAAAGATAACGCGCAACTTATAATGCGCTATCGTGGTGTTGCTATGAATCCCGAAGTGGATATGGCGATTGATGAAATAGTCAACGAAGCAATTGTATCTTCAGAACTAGAGTCGTCGGTTGACTTGAAGGTAGATGAGATTGAAGCGCCCAAGAAAATCAAGGATCAGATTCTAGAAGAGTTTGAGAATGTTGTGGGGCTTCTCAAGTTTAATGATATTGGACACGACATTTTCAGATCATGGTACATTGATGGACGTACGGTTCATCACTTGCTAGTCAATGAAAGTAATGTAAAGGCAGGTATCCAAGAGATCCGTCACATTGATTCAGCAAAAATAAGAAAAGTAAAAGAAATAAAGTATAAGAAAGATCCTCAAACAGGTGTTAAAATTGTAGACAAAATTGATGAGTATTATGTTTACGAAGAGAAGCCTGGTTCTAATACAGTTCAAGGTGTCAAGATCTCAACTGACGCCATTTCATATATCACATCGGGCTTGCTTGATGAGTCAAAGAAAAAGGTTATATCTCATCTTCACAAAGCACTAAAGCCTATCAACCAACTGCGGATGATGGAAGACTCGTTGGTCATCTATCGTTTGGCTCGTGCACCTGAAAGACGTATTTTTTACGTAGACATCGGTAATTTGCCACGAGGTAAAGCAGATCAATACATGAAAGATATTATGACCAAATATCGGAACAAGTTGGTTTATGATGCAAGCACTGGTCAAATCAAAGACGACCGAAAGCATATGTCTATGCTTGAAGATTTCTGGTTACCACGGCGTGAAAATGGACGTGGCACATCCGTAGAGACTCTGCCTGGTGGTGATAACTTAGGTCAGATTGACGATATCATATACTTCCAGAAGAGATTATATCGTAGTTTGAACGTGCCTGTCAATAGGTTAGAGCAAGAAAATCAATTTAGTTTAGGTCGGTCGTCTGAAATCACTCGTGATGAAGTGAAGTTTCAGAAGTTTATTGACCGCATTAGACGACGATTTGGTACCATGTTTTTGGGTATTCTCAAGAAGCAATTGATTCTCAAAGGCATCATTACTGCACAAGATTGGGAAGAGTGGAAAGACGATATCTACATTGATTATATCAAAGACAACCACTTTGCTGAACTCAAGGACGCAGAGATTCTCCAAAATCGGATTGGTCTTATGAACGAAATTACTCAGTACGTAGGTGAATACTACAGCAAAGAGTGGGTTCAAAAGAACGTCATGATGCTTGATGACGAAGAAATTGCACAAATGAAAAAGCAAATTGACAAAGAAATGGCAGAAGGTGACATACCTGATCCTGAGGAAGAAGAAGAGAAAGAGAAAGAAAAGATCGCCATGGCGAATCAACCGCCTGCTCCTACACCCGTGACTGTTGTTGAGCCTAAGTCTGAAATGGAACGCCAGAAAGAAGCAGAGAAAGCGAAAGCAGATAAAGAGAAGAAAGAAGAATATATACCTACACATGAGGATGAATTGACTGAAGAATTGACTAGGTATATGGCGCGATTAAATGAACAAAATGGATAAAATTGGTACTGCCTTTGCCGTAGTACATACCAACAAAGAGATTGTTAAATTAGAAGACCGTCTTTTACTGGCACTTGAAGATGTACAGAATATTGAAGTGCGTGATGGTAAACAAGGAGCAAAAGGTGACAAAGGAGTCAAAGGTGATCGCGGCGATCAAGGCGAACGCGGAGAAACAGGTGCCGCTGGCATTGATGGAACACCAGGACTTACTGGTGAGAAAGGAGACAAAGGAGATACTGGAGACATTGGACCTGTTGGAGAAAGAGGCGCAACAGGAGAAAGAGGCGAACAAGGACTTCAAGGTATTGATGGGGTTGCTGGCAAGGATGGAATCAACGGGCTAAAGGGTGATAAAGGTGATACAGGAAAGACCGGAGCCAAAGGAGACACTGGAAAAACTGGTGAGCGGGGCAAAGATGGCGCTCAAGGCGTTGCTGGTCCAAAGGGAGACGTGGGGTTACAAGGGGACCAAGGAATACAGGGTCTCAAAGGAGACAAAGGAGATCCTGGAGTTCGTGGAGAAAAGGGCGAACGAGGAGATCGTGGCGAACAAGGACCACAAGGTCCTGCCGGACCAGATTACAAAGAACGATTTGAAGATGCTTTAGAAGGATTTAACAAGCAGTTAACAGAAAATAAAGACACTGTTAATAAGAATCTAGAAAAGCAGATTCAACAAATTAATCGTTCGTTAAGTACTATTGGTGGCGGTGGTTCATATAAAATCGTAGACAATGCAGATGTAGACAAGGCGGCAATAACAAGTCTAGTAGACGATGCGGTTCTTATATATGATCCGACCAAAAAGAAATTTGTCGCTCAGTCCTTTCTGAGTATTCTTGATAGACTAAAGGCAGACTTAGAAGTGCAATACGATAAACTAGTAGACGAAGAACCAGATGACGGATTCACCTATGTTGGCGAGGCAGTGCCTGGCACCACAAAAGGGCAGTCTATCTGGAGAATCAAACGAATCTATGAGTTTGGTGCAGACGGTGACCTAGACATTCTCTGGGCAAACGGAACAGCAGACTTTGATAAAACTTGGAATGATCGTGCAACTTATACATACAGTGCAGATTAATTCTTATAAATAAACATATTATATAATGTGAAGCGTGATATACTTACACATTAACACAGAGGATTTCAAATGACCACAATTACTTCAGCGGCATTAATTAATGCTACAACTGAAACTGAAGTGAACATCGATGCCGAAAATAGAGATATCACGCTTAATTTGGCGGGAAATCTTTCGGCTGATGGTGTCACGCTTCAAGCATTATACTCATACTTAAAGAAAGCATGGCGTATCCAGACTTTCACCATCGGCAGTGGTTCTAGTAGTGGTACTACAGTCACAGTCGCCAATGTCACTAACGTATTGCCAGGAATGGCAGTCGCAGTGACAGCAGGTACAGGAACTATTACTGCGGCTGCAACCGTAGTTTCAGTAGACAGTGCGACAACTTTTACTTTAAGTGAAACACCATCTGTGGCTCTTTCGGGTGCAACAGTACAATTTACCAACCACTTGATTGAATATCCATTCCCTCTCGTGGCAATTACTCCAGAACAGTTCGAATGGTCGTTTGATTGGACTCCTTCTAACGCACTTAG
>Ga0209309_10000227_pt1 | contig 73460 bp, 61 predicted proteins | sample COGITO_mtgs_1204_2_FD_184807 | JGI IMG/M metagenome (GOLD analysis project Ga0209309, IMG submission 184807) | Pelagic marine microbial communities from North Sea - COGITO_mtgs_120412 (SPAdes) (version 2) | ecosystem: Environmental > Aquatic > Marine > Epipelagic ... | reverse complement strand
TGCGCCATGACTCTCGGCTATAGGCCTATTGGCTGCATGAAGCTCTTTGGCACGGGCTTGTTTGGTTTGATCCTGGGCTTTTAACTCTTGAGCCTTTTGCTCTTTTTGTCTGGTCTCTTCTGCTTGTTTCTTCGGATCAACTTTTTTGCCTATGGCTTTAGCGACTCGTGAGGGGGCTGCTCCGCCGCCGCCAAAGTTTTGCTCAATAATAGAGGTAGTGGTGTGCTCGCCATTTGAGGATTGAACCACTCTTTTATGGGTTGCAGCAGCTTTATGCTGTGGTTGGTGCGAGGTACTTGGTGCAGGTGTATTATCTTTGGCGTCTTGCTCTCTTCGGTGTTTGGCCGCTTCAATATCTGCGAGCAGTTTAGTCAAAGTACTAGACCGCGTCCCTTGCGCCCGCATATCGGTTTGAGTTGATTCGCCATCCATTCGCTGTTTGGCAAGTAATAACTCGTGTTGGTCTTTTATGCGCTCTAAATCTAACCGCCTTGTAGCATCTTCATACCGACACACATCCATTTTGTGAATTTGTTTATTTAAAGCAAGCACATATTGGTCAGCTGCAAGGACACTGTCGGCTCGAGAAGGAGCAGGACCTGGATGCACTAAGTCAGCTTTGGTACAATATATACGCCTTAATCGATCTTGGTCATTGTTTTTTCGCTGTACTGCTTCATAGGCTTTTTTAGCTTCGTCCGCTCGGATTTCTTTATTTTTTCTTGAAGAATCTTCTGTGGCTTTTTTAGTGGCTGCTGCTGTACGACTAGCATCTGTGGCTCGCTTACTTGCATCTGGCATTGTACGATTAGATGTATCTGTGGGGCGTGTACTTGAATCTGTATTAGGACGACTTGTAGTTTCAGCAGTTTTTTTACTAGCGTCAGCTTTATTACGCTTTGCAGCCTCGGTACCTTTATTATTGGCTTCTGCTGCGACGCGGCTTGAAGCAACACTATCTTTTTTTCTAGCTTCTGCTGCTACTCGTGTTGTAGCCTCGTTAGTTTTTTGGCTAGCTGCTGCTGCGCGAGTTGCAACTTCATCGGCTTTTCTATTAGCTGCTGCTGTGCGAGCTGCAGCTTGATCGTTTTTTCTACTAGCTGCTTCTGCTGTGCGAGCTGCAGCTTGATCGTTTTTTCTATTAGCTGCTTCTGCTGTGCGAGTTGCAGCTTGATCTAATTTTCTATTAGCTACTTCGGATGCACGAGATGCAGCTTGTTCGATTTTTCTATTAGCTACTTCGGATGCGCGAGTTGCAGCTTGATCTATTTTTCTACTAGTTATTGCTGATGCGCGGGCTGCAGCTTCATCCAATTTTCTACTAGCTGCTGCTGCTGCGGTAGCTGCAGCTTGATTCGCTCTCCTGGTATTTTCAGCAGCGGCCCGACTCAGGTTCTCACTTGCAACCCTACTAGCATTTTGCATATAATTACTGGTGGACGGTCCGCCCATAGCGCCAAAATTGTTAGACCCAAAGCTAGGTGGTGGTGTCACTCCAGTAGAAATGCCACCAATTCTACTAGTCTCAAATAATTCTGCTAAATCATCAATTTGCAAAATATCAGTGTCAATAGGAGTTTCTTCTAGATCATTATCACCTAATAAAAACTGATCAAGAATGGAGTCACATTCAAACACATCAGTCATCGATGCAGTATCGTGTCTTAGTTGTAGTGATTGAAATTGTATAGAATGTGCAGCCGATACTTGACTAATGGTCATTAAAGCATTGTGTTCAGCTTGCGGTTGGCTCACACTGGGTGATACATTATTTTGTTTATATGAAGTGTCACTGCCATGAATCATTAAATACTCCGGTTTTTTAATTCTTGAATTAGAATGTCATGTTTAAGTGGATATTTATTTTTTAAAATATCAAATGCAGTTGGCTTTACATCAAGCCCCAATAGATAAGCAAATACTTTATGAGATAAGCTATTTCGCGAAGCTGATACTTGTGTAATGTAACGCGCCAAAGATTGAATGTTAATCAGTGGTAATATTTTACGTGGGGTTATTAAAGAATCGGCTGATCCATAAGTTGGTGTAACAAGCTTGTTAATTCTATTAAGGCTTTCGATAATTAAATCAATTTCCTCAAACCGTAGCAACATTTCGACTAAATTCCATGTTAATTCCTGGTAAATAATCGGCTGTAATAATTGCTTAGAATTTTGTGTCATAATACACACTGAATTTTCAGCTGTAGTGTATTTATCCCACCCATTGGCAATAAAATCTAAGGCGATATTTGTCTCTAGTTTTTTAAAAGTTGTACTTCGTTCAAATACTTGATTGGTATGATTAGGATCATAGAGCTGATAGCATATATCGTTTTGCTGGTAAAAAAATTTAACTACGGCTAAATGCTGACTAAAAGCAATTAAAAATTTATGCTGATCTTTATTTATTAATGCATTAATGAGCGAGCCTAATGAACTCATTGTAGAAAAATAATGAGCATAGGCGTTTAATTCAGATTGACATACTTTGTTTGAATTTATGAATGATTCTGTAAGCTTCGCTTTATTTGACCAATTGCGCATACAATAACGATTGGTATCATTATAAACTCTTGAAGAGAGGTCTCTACACAGTATTTTTCTACCATCAGGTAAGTCTACTTTGCCATTTAAATGAATACAAAAGCTCTGTAAATTAGGAATCATAGGTTATAAATACACATTATATAGCTTACCCAGTAGATTATAAAAATTTTAAAACTACTACTTGTTTTTCCAGGCATAAACAAAAGTAGCTGGTATATTCTGAGAATTTTTTATTTTTGAAGTATAGTTTTTAACTGCAGGGTCACTTAATATTTCAGAAATTTTAGCTTTCTTGTCAATGGTTGAATCATCGTATTTCAAAAATTGGTTCTCAAAAGAAATTAAGTCAAATTTCTTTCTTTTAAGCACAATGACTATATATTCACTTGAATTTGAATCATTAGACTTGATAGAAAAGAGTTTTTCTACTGGGAAACCAGGGTGGTCAATGTGTATATCTAAAGAAAAGCCAATATCAGCTAATGCTTGATCAATTTTAGTATCGTTAGTATTTTTACAATTATTAAGATGATTAATCACAGCTTGTGCAATGTCATTATTGCGTAAAAGTTCGGTTTCATATGCTTTTTCTTTATTAAAACTGCCACCAAGAATATTACTTTTGGTAAAGGGGATTTGTTGAGCAGCACAAAATTTAGCGAATTGAATATAAAGATCGTAACATTTTTTATTAAACGTTACATACGAATCTACCAGTTCATCATGGGCATCAACCACCGTTGCTTGGACTGCAAATTTCATTTCTTGCTCTAGCCCTACATATGAACTATCGATCATATCCAACTCTGCATAATCAAGATATGTTGTAATTCTATTAGGTATATCTCTTAAACTAGGTAGATTGGGGCTTTCAACAGCACCTCTCCGAGCTCTAACACCATTACCACCCCCAGCCGCATTTGCTGCGTTAGTTCTAGAAGAGTTCGGTATTGAAGACAATTGTTGTAAGTTTACAGAATTTGCAAATGATCTTGCTTGGGGGCCAAGATTAGGCGGTGTAGCAACTACATTAGTTTGTTGTGAAGTATTAATTTGTTGTGAAGTTGATGCTTGAAAATCGCGATTAATTTGCATTACTAGGGCCCATACTCATTGGTTTCAAAACAGGCTGATCTTAATCGTAATATTTAATAACGTCAAAGAAAATTTATGTTATTTTTTTCTACACCTCAAGTTATACATATTGTTACATTCAAAGTGATGCTTAATTTTTTTTTATAACTCATTGAATTTATGGACTAAAAAAAATTATGCGACTTTTTGAAAAAGCGAGTACATCTAAAATATAATTTTTTTGACCTTGTTTAAATCACTATTTATTTAAAATAATATTCTCTTGACATAGTTTATTTTTTGCATAGAATGCACAACATCAATTCAGTACTATTTTTTTTGGGAAACGATTATGTTCAATACAGTATTTAACAACAATTTTAAAAATTACGAACATAATTTACATACCCCAGATGAAAACATAGCTTCATGTTCAAGAAGTAATATGCGCCAAGATTCAAATGAATCGTTAAGGGCACCATCTAATATTACGAGATTAAATGGTATTGCAGAAACCCATGATGATTCCTCAAGTCACATATCCACAAATGAATGCCTTGTAGATATGAATTCTTTAGATCAAGAGAATGAAATAGACAATGAATTTGATGAATACTATTGTCATGCAGTTATTAACCCTCAATTAAAACCCGATAAATGCGTATCAATTGATGGAAAAAACTTTAATGAAAAATTAAGTGAAATTAAGAGACCATTAGAAAAATTACACTGTATAAAATATTATCCAAATCAACGTGTTATTTTACCAGGTATTCACGATAGATCAGCCAATAAGATTTTAACCGATTTACATCATCTTAATAAATTAATTATGAAAAGCTGCTTGATTGGTGGTGGTCTGGGGTATCTTACAGGAATAGTTATTGAAGCTGCAGGAAAAAAACCACTATTCACCCCGCTTACTGCTGCTTGCTTTATTCCTGCTGGGATAGGGGCTGCATATTTTTGTACGGCATTTGCTTGTAAAATTGGTATGAATATCACTAATTTAAATCGATTTACTCAAACATATTTAAAAGCTGAAATCGAACTTTCAAAAGATAAAGTTTCTCAGTGTAAAGTATCAATTGAAGGTGGTGATGTAATTGTTTAAGTTATTGCAAGGTAAAATACTATGAAAGTTGATAATTCACTCGTTTCTCGCGAAATACAAAGTGCCCCAAGGGGTGAAGATGGGTTTCTCGATACAATCGATTCGTCAAAAGACGATATTCAGAATAATATCGATTCTGCAACACAAGATATGGTTTCAACGCAAGAAACACAAACAGATTTAGACAATATAGATTCAAGTGATGATTATATTTTAAATTTAGAAGACTTAGTAGAAATTGAAACTTTTTTTATGCCGCCTCGAGTTGGTGAAATAATTATTGACGATCAAGGCCCGACGAGAAAATTTGCAACTTTCGACCCAAGCTTAATGACAGTTTTAACCGAAGATCAATTTAGAGCTAAACTTAATCGAGCCAAATTCGAGGCAGCCGCGATAATTGCTGCAATAGGCATATCAACAGGTTTAGGAGTGTGCTTCAACATTGATGATTGGACTGGTACAAGCTTAATAGGCCTGCCCTTACTTGTTGCTTTCATCGCAGCTCCTATTGGAATAATGCATTTCATGCATAGGCGTGATTGCTTAACTCACCTTGGTCAATAACCCATCAAATCAATAGTACATAAAAGGCACACCAATGAACGTCAATGAAACTGCAGCAGCTCCAAATATTATCCATGAAAATAACGAAGCCCCAGCCATCCCTATAAATGGGGAAAACTATAATAGAAAAAGAACCATAGGCAAAGTTGTTGCACAAAATAATCCTATGATTACTCGACTTGCCTTAGCTGGCACTGCAGTTGCTCTTTCGAGCATAGTGCCGTTGATCGTATTAGGTGCTGCTCAAGACAAACCTGTACAAGAGTCAGCTCCAAACCTAGCCTCTGCTGATGGCGAATATTATGACCCAAATGTACTTTATAAAGATGATATCAGTATTCCTGCATGTGCCATTTCATCTGTGGCTCTACTTATGTCCGGTGTTGGTCTGTGTGCTTTAAGTCGTTATATCTTTGTGCAAGCTCGACAAGAACTTACTGCCCAGCTCAATAGCGGTCAAGAGATGGTTTAACAATTAGGTTTCTTTGAAATCGCCCTCACCATGAGCATACGGTACAGCCTGCACCCCCCGCTGCCAGCGGGCATGCCATGCACAGTCCAGCTGAGTTTGGATTGAATGCTAGACGTACTGTCTTAATTGTCTGTTTTTTATAAGGTGTAGCTCACGAACTGCTGTAAAATATTTAATTGCCATTGGTCTTGCACGCTTAATATATACCGATACTTTTTATTGCCATGCGCATCAATAAACACAAGTCGCCACCAGGGCCACCGAGTCCAGCCAACCAGGCTCCAACCCGCTTGGCTTAATTCTTGCGGTAACCCTGGTTTCAAGCCTTGTCTCAATTCTAAAATTTCTTGGGTTACCAAGGCTCGCTGACCAAGCTTGAGGTTTTGTACTAGCTCAGAGACTGATAGAATCCGCATAACCCGGATTTGATAATAAACCACCCACACTCACCTGTATTTTTTTTACCATAGATTGTATTGACGCTGAAGGGTAATCACCAGCCCCTAAAAACCAACTATATAAACTAGCATCATCATAACTAAGTAGTTCAGCAAAAACTGACTGTTCTGCAGCTGGCAGCTCTTGAAAGCAATGATCTACAAATGGAATTAATAACACCTCTAACTCTTTCATCCCACGCCGGCAGTTCCAGCGCAGTTGACCAATGCTTGGTAATTCATTATTTAGCCCTTCTAATGGGTTTTCTCGAATCATAGGGTTTCCTTAATCAAATAGAAGCTTTACAACCTTAAACTTAAATCAATAGTATCAGAATATTATCTCTATTCTGTAAAAGAAATAGCCAAAGTGTGCACTAGGTTGTAATTTTAAATATAAATCAAAGCTCATGCAGGTGCGGTGTAATATGAAAGCTTAGCCAGAGTTATTGCTCAAAATCAATGAAATGAGTACACTCAATGTACTTTTTGCGTATAAATCCATTTTACACAAGGCTTGGTTAATGAATTTAGTCTCAAACGGCAGGGTCAATCAACAAATCTCTAGCCAAAAGTCATCATTCGATGACTCCCACCCTAATCGTTATACAGTTGCAAGCCTGAATAAAGCTGCAAAATCTCTACTAGAGGGTCAGTTTCCAGAAATAATCGTGGAAGGTGAAATATCCAATCTGGCCCGCCCAGCTTCTGGCCATCAATATTTTAGCTTGAAAGATAAAGACGCCCAAGTGCGAGCAGCTTTTTTTAAACAATCCCAGCGCAATAGCTCATTACAACTGGATAACGGCCAGAAAGTTTTAGTCAAATGCCGTTTGAGTTTATACGCCCCCAGAGGTGACTATCAAATTATCGTCTCGCAAGTTGAGTTAGCTGGTCATGGGGCGCTACAACAAGCCTTTGAAGCATTAAAAGCCAAGCTTGCCGCTGAAGGCTTGTTTGCTGAAACATTAAAAAAACCAATACCTCAAATACCGCGTACTATTGGTATTGTAACCTCTGAATCCGGTGCTGCTTTAAAAGATATTTTACATGTGCTTGCACGGCGCTTTCCGGTAGCCAAAATCTATATTTACCCCACCATGGTGCAAGGCAGTGAAGCCACGCAAACTATTGTTCACGCCATTCAAACAGCCAATAATACCCCTCAAGTTGATGTCCTTATTGTTGGCCGTGGTGGTGGCTCGCTGGAAGATTTATGGTGCTTTAATGAAGAAGCAGTAGCTCGCGCCATAAGCGCATCAAATATTCCGATTATATCGGCTGTAGGTCACCAAACTGACTTTACTATTGCTGATTTTGTAGCCGACCTCAGAGCACCCACCCCATCAGCTGCTGCCGAGCTAGCAACTCCAGATACTCAAGCTTTAAGCCAATTATTTGCGCAATCCTTGCAACAGCTTAAACGTAGAATTGAAATTATTTTACAGCAACATACTGCTAATCTGCATGCCTTAGCACGGCATATTAAGCATCCAAAGGCTCAACTTGAACACTATTATCAAAAACTCGATGATCTTGCCAGCCGGTTAACTCGAGCTCAAACCTTGCAATTCCATGCCTGCCAACAGCAAGTTAATGCCTTAAGTCAGTCGCTTAAAATGCACAATCCAAGGCTCAAGATTCAACATTTTGCGCCTAAAATAGATGAATTAGAGCGCAGAATGATTAATGCTTTTAGCAATCAACAAACCAACCGGCGGCAGGCTGTAGAGCATTTATTCCGTCTACTGACGAGTATGGGCTACCCTCAAACTCTGAAACGTGGTTTTACTTTAACCTTTGATGAGCATAAAAACCTGATGACCTCAGCTCAAACTGCAGCTCAAAAACAAAGTTTAACCCTGCAGTTTCATGATGGAGAATTACTAGTGCTGCATCCTGTAATTACGCATACATAGAGGCGATTTGCTTTTTTACACAGTTCAAGGCGCTGAAGCGCAGGCTTAGTGGTGCTAAGTCAAGATTCAGTAACGCAGAAATGTGTGAAAAATAATCGTTTTGATGATGCGTAATTACAGGATGCAGCACTAGTTCAACCAACCGCTTAAAACTCTACCATGTCAAAAAAGTTAAATAGCCGATAAGTGGATAGATACTCCTACTAGCAACACTTTTTGGCTCAATGATTGTTCTAAAGATCTGTAAAGCTTTGTAATTCAAGGATGAATATATGACTACAAATACTCAACTCCCATTAGTCACTAAAAAATCTCTAGAACTGCCCTACTGGTTGTGCCTGTGGCTTGAAACTCAAGGTGTAGCAGCCATCCGTGATGCTCAATCTACGCATGCAATTATGGATATTGTTATTCAATTAGCTCTCAATAACTTTACCTTATGCGATCAAATAAACCCTAGCTCACATAATGAGACAACGGATAATCATGATCCTGTAGGTGGTCCTTTTGCTGCAGCTGTGATTCATCGAGATACACAAGAACTTTTAGGTGTTGGCGTTAATCGAGTAGTTGCTAATCGAGCTTCCATTGCCCATGCAGAAATTATGGCACTCACCATGGCCCAGGAAAAATTAGGTCATTTTACTCTAAGTTGTGTCAATGATAGGCCCTTTGTGCTTTACACCAGCGCTCAAATGTGTGCCATGTGCTGCGGTGCGGTTGTTTGGTCGGGGGTGAGTGAGGTGATTTTTGCTGCAACAGCCAAAGATACAGAAGCATTAACTGGGTTTGATGAAGGCCCGATCCACCCGCAATGGCGAGAAGAACTGGAACGCAGAGGTATTAAGGTCACCGGTCCAATCCAACGTAAACAAGCTCGATTAGTCTTGCAAAAGTACCATGATACCGGCAATACAATTTATGCTCGATAATTTATATTGCGGTTAAAAGCACAACACTCCAAAGTACAAAAGGTTCCAGCGAATGATAACCCCTATTTCATCACAATCAAGTATTACTAGCCAAGAAGATGCCCCACCAGCAAGCCCACCGGCGCCACTCAATCGTATTACTGAGCATCAAGCGCAACCAATGCAAAGTCCTAGTGGCTCCCAACGGTTAGCAGATATAATCGATGAAGACAATATTATTGCTCTACCCAATCATGCGCAAGCTCCCAACGCTGCCAATATTTTTGCCCACGATGCCATAGATAACCACCAAATAGATTTAGACAACCCCAACCCACAGGCGCAAATGAACAACGGGCCTAACTTTCAAGCAGCACTCATGCATAATATTGATGCGCAAAATCAAGAGTTAATGCTAGATAACAATTTACATGAGCAAGCAGACCAAGACATTGAGCCAAACGCTATAGATATATTTGACTCTGAAATTATTGAACGACTGTGCGATAAAGTCCGGCAAAATGATCAAGCAAATACGCTGCAAAGCTTCGATAATACCCTTAAACCCTTCCTAGATAAATACAATGAATTGATAGACCTTTGTGGTAATGATCCAGTATTTATTATTCGCATGAATGAAGTGGCTCAATATGCTTTAGATCACCCTACCTTTATTCAGTCGATTATTGATATAGCAGCGGATGGCTTAAGCAATTGCCATGACAGAAGCCTTGGGAGTCTATTTGAGATGGAAAAATCATATAAAATTGATCAACTCAATGGTCAAGTGCTTGCTGGTAATGAGTCGAGTGAAACACTCTTAGCTGACATAATTGCAAATAGTCGTAGTTTTTATAATATGCATTGCTTAGAAAAGCTCGCTGTAAAAATTGGAAATAACGAAGCCATTGAAATGATGTTATATTTGATGAAAAATTTTAAATCACTGGTGCAATTGCCAATTGACGAATGTGAATTTCGCTATGAAAGCTATGCAGCTCACCATACTATTGGCCCCCCTACGCAAAGAGTGCGAGTAGACAGCCCTGAGGGCCAGCAGCAACTCACCATAGATATTTTACAAGCTACAGAAGATACTGCCGAAATGGCTCGCTATTTAGCAGGCTTTAAGCCTTATAATACTTTTTTGGATATTCAAACCCACAATAAATCTTTACCTGAGACAAACGCTATAGAGCGCATTGAGAACAAGGCCTACACGTTAGCTGAAGCTTTAAGTCAATTAGAATCTATTCCATTAGCCAACAAAAATCTAACAAAAGCAGATTTAATGCAGAAGAATCCGCAAACAGCGCATTTACAAACAATTGCGGCAACTTTAAGTGAATTTAAGGCTATCAAAAACATTGAGGTTATTATTAGTCAAGATATTTTTACAGATTTACATACTGAAGTTGATAATGTACAAACGGAAATTGACAGCAACCTAACGAATTTGACAAGGCTTGCCACACCACAGCCTACTACAAGATCGAATATTCCGGAATATAACGCAGTGACTCAGCAGCTTAAGTTACTAACCGATGGTTTAAATTATCAAATCATGCAAATGTATACTAATGCAGCTTTATTAGCCAACTTTGAAAGAGCACAAGAACATTTAGAGCTCTACTCGATGATCGGCTTTGATGGTTAAGTGCATAACTTCAAGAATATGTCAAACTTAAATTGTTAAAAATAATAACTTCCAGAAATACAAGCAATTAAAACAGTTGATTGCGAATTTACAATATTCAAGTTTTTATTTTGCCGAAACTTAGATATACTAAAGATATTGTGGTCTGCGGTGTTCGTGATTTCGCCTACGTCCCTGAGCCGATACTCTTATATTAGGAGGGGTTTAGTAAGGTTTATGTGCATGACCGCCTTTTGAGCGGTAAGCCTGTAATTTTGCAATCCCCACCACCTTGAACTTTGGGTTCAAGGGCAATGACGATAACGGCACAGCGGATCACATGTTTTTTTTAATTATCTTTTAATTATCTTTTAATTATCTTTTAATTATTATGCTGTTTAACATATACATTTTCAGACAAGTAATCTGGATACAATTTGAAGTTCTCAATTACACCAGCAACTCCTAAATTACACCAAAAAAAACTACGCCAATCTCTAAGAGCCGCAAGGCGCGATTTATCACCACTGCAGCAAAAGTTTGCAGCTCAAGCCTTAGCTAAAAATTGTTCTCAACTATTTGTATCAAGTAACTTTAATCAGTATTTACCTCAACGCAACTCACATCCCTCGCAACCCTCTCAAGCGAGCCAAGGATTAGGAGAGTTGAATCTATTGTCTTTTAGGCAGTTAAAAATCGCGAGCTATATTGCAGGTGATGGTGAAATTCAAACTCAAGCATTACACCGCTTTCTGGTTCAACAAGGGCATTCAATTTATTTACCTATTATACAAAGTAATGGGCAATTACAGTTTGGCTTAAAACCGCATAATAGGCGCTTAGCGCGCAGGAATCGGTTTGGTATTCTAGAGCCATTGCGTAATAAAGCCTTAAAAGCCCAACAACTGGATATTATTGTATTACCTTTAGTTGGCTTTACCCACAATTGTGATCGAATAGGTATGGGCGGCGGTTTTTATGATAAAACGCTCAACGCTATGCAATCATTTGCCAAAAAACCATTATTGATTGGGCTTGCCCATAGCCTGCAACAAGTGGAAGTACTGAGCACAAACCCTTGGGATTACCCATTAGATATCATAATAACCGATAAAACACTCTTTAAGCGTCCGGCCGTAAGACGCTGGTAAAATCGCGTAGTAAACCGATTTTCTCTCGAGCTGCGCCACTGGCCATAACATCTTGGGCTAAGTCTACACCGAGCTTAATTGATGCAGTACACCCCGCCACAAATAATGCCGCCCCAGCGTTTAAGGCAATAATATCTCGCGCAGGCTTGTGTACATCTTGAGGCTCTTTTTTAAGAGCTTGCTGTATGATTGCTAAGCTCTCATCAGCATTATTCACAACTAAAGTATCTAATGGATAAGATTCTAAACCGAAATCTTCTGGATTGACCTCATGCTCGGTTATTTTACCCTGATCTAACAGCGCGTAATGAGATGTTCCCGCAATAGAAAACTCATCAAGCCCCTCAAGCCCTGAAACCACAATGGCTTTTTCAAGCCCAAGCCCTTTCAACACTTCGGCCATTGGTCTAACCCAATGTGGATCAAATACACCTAAGAGCTGCCTAGGCACTTGCGCTGGATTAGTCAAAGGACCTAATAAATTAAAAATTGTGCGAATTCCTAAGGCTTTTCGCGGTGCCATCGCATATTTCATCGCCGAATGGTGTTGGGGTGCAAACAAAAAACCCACGCCAAGATCATGAACTGCACGTGCACAAGCTTCTGGAGTGATTTCCAGGAAAACCCCAGCTGCTTCTAACACATCAGCCGCGCCACTGTGACTCGAAACGGATCGATTGCCATGCTTAGCTACTCCAGCGCCGCCAGCTGCGGCAACAAAACTTACCGCAGTCGACACGTTGAATAAATGACGCTTATCTCCACCTGTACCGCAAACATCAATAAGATGAGGATGATCCACTTTAACTGGAGTTGCCAACTCACGCATAACCTCTGCTGCAGCAATAATTTCTTCAACAGTTTCACCTTTAATACGCAAAGCAATTAAAAATGCACTAATCGCTTCACTGGACCAGTTACCACTCATAATGCTGTGCATAACTTGCTTCATTTGCTTATGAGTCAAGCTTTGTTTCTCTATGAGCTGTTCAAAAATATCTTGGTGGCTACACTCATGAGCAGAGCTTGGTTTGGCGTTAAGCTGGCTTGTTTGAGACATACATGATCCTTATAAAAAATCTAAACAACCTGCTTTATAAACAGTCTGCTGTATTTAAATTCAAAACTTCTCTATAGGTACTTGTGTTAGTTGAATATTCTATTTCATGCTCTTGTAAAAATTGCTCTAGAAGTTGATGACCTGCTTGGCTGAGAATAGCTTCTGGATGAAATTGCACGCTTGATATCATGCCATTTGCATGTTCAAGACCCATAATTTCATCAAAACATTGATCATCATCTAAAGTCCAAGCAGATACTTTAAAACAATGAGGTAACTTGACGTGGTCAACTACCAAAGAGTGATAGCGGGCAACCCGTAAAGGGTTAGGTAACTCACTCCAAAGACCAGTATTGATATGGTAACAAGCGGAGGTTTTACCATGCATAATTCGCTTGCTGCGAACAACCTGCGCGCCAAAAACTTCCGCAATGACTTGATGACCTAAACACACACCAAGTAGCGGTATTTGACCGGCAAATGTTTGCGTAACTTCTACACAAAAGCGAGCCTCACTTGGAGCACCTGGCCCAGGTGAGAGTATAATCGCTTGAGGTGCAAGAGTTGCGATTTCTGCACAAGTCATTTGATCGTTATGCTTGACCAATACTTCAACGCCTAGCTCTTCAAAATAACGCACCAAGTTATAGGTAAACGAGTCGTAATTATCGATCATCAATAACATAGCACTAGCCCAATTTTATTTAATAATCATCCATAGCCCCATGCCAATCATCATTACATTTTCTGTCAATGAAATAAAACCTAACGGTACATTTGAATCGCCACCTACACAGGCACATTTTAAATCACGTTTATCAATATATACAGCTTTAATTACAGATACTGCGCCGATGGAGCCTATAAATAAAGCAACCGGAGCTGAAAACCAAACTAAACCACCAGTCAGCATGGCAATGCCTGCCAAAGCTTCAGCAAAGGGATACACATAAGCATAACGGACAATTTTACCGGCTAATAAATCATAAGTAATAAACTGATTGGTAAATGAAAACAAGTCACGCAATTTTAAAATAGCCAGCACGCACATACTTAAAGCAATAAACCATTCAATCAAAGTAACGAACGAAAAACCACCAGTGAGCGCATAAGTAGCAGCTATAGCCATTAAAAATGTAGTGGCAAATATAGCGATTATGGGCTGATAGCTGGTGCCTTCTGGTTTGGCAGGTGGCATACTAAAATATTCACGTAAAGCATCATAACCGCCTACTCGCTCACCATCTATAAATGTTTGCGGTGTAGTTTTAACATCATGCTCTGCCATAAAGTCTTTAGCTTGTTGGCCGGTTTTAAAGTGGTGGTCTTCAACTGTATAATTATTTCGTTGCAGTAAATCTTTTGATTTAATACCAAATGGACAAATATGTTCATCTGTTACCTTGCGGTAAAGCTGTGCAGTTTTAGCCATAATTATGCTCCTAAGTCAAAGATTGGTGAATAATACTTTAATTGATACAACGGCAACACTTCATGAAGGTCTGTCATGAAGTGCCTTTTGTAGACTTTGAAATTAAGGAGAGCTTAGGCCTAAGTTCACAAATTAAGCTTGTGAATTAGTAGGCATTTTTTCTGGCCATGATTTTATATGCAGATCACGCTGTGGAAAGGGTATTTCAATATCATGCTCAGCTAGAGTTTCCCATATATTCATCAGCACATCGCTCTTCACATTGGCCAAGCCATTTCGAGGGTCGGTAATCCAATAACACACATCAAAATCAACGGAGCTATCACCAAAACCTTCCAAATTACACACGGGCTTTGGCTGCTTAACCACGCGGTCAACTTGTAAGGTTGCCTCAATAACTAATTCTTGAATTTTCTTTAAATTTTGCGCATTGTAGGTAATACCAAATGAGGCATGTTGCCTAATAACATAATCGGACCTGGACCAATTGGTAACACCCTCACTCATAAAGCGGTCATTAGGTATGAGTAATTCAGTGCCATCTCGTGTTCTTAAGGCCACATAGCGAGCTTGCATAGCAGTCACCCAGCCGTAGGTACCATCAATTTCTATAGTATCGTTGGGTTTTATAGACTTATCAGCAATTAAAGTAAAACCTGCTACAAAGTTGGCGATAATTTTTTGCAGACCAAGCCCAATGCCTAAACCAACAGCACCACTAAAGACTGCTAAAGTTGCCAAATTAAAGCCAACTATTTGCAAAGCAATGAGTAAGGCGATGATGGGTAAAATAACGTTGAGTAATTTGCCAATAAGAGCTTTTAGAGAAGGGCTGAGTTCATCAATATGTTCAAGTTGTTGTTGAGCAATTTTGCCAATTAGGCTTGCTCCCCAAAACAATAAACCAAAATAAATAAAGGTTCGCACTAGGTCTAGTACGGTAATTTTAATTGCATTACCTGCTTCGTCATCACCTAAGGGAATGGCCAAAGCTTGCATTTGATCAATCACCGGCGCTAAAGCGCCAAAGGCATCCAGTGCCGCGATTGGCCAGACGATATAAAAAGCAACTTTAGACCAAAATGGCGACTGGATTATAAGTGTTACCAAGCGCACTACAATCCACGCATTTAACAAAGCAATGACGGCGCCAATAACACTGGTTGGATAACCAGCGCTGCCAATACCAATTTGTAGAATCATCAATGAAAGATTCAGGGCAATAGGTAAAGCGAGTATGGCTGCCGATTTGACAATAGTTCGCAGAGTACCCTCTGGTGTACGAGCGAGCACTTGAGCTTGCAAAAAGCCTTTGAGTCGTGGCCCAAAGACTGCAGCTGGCACTAAAGCAGCTAAAATTGCAATTAATTGAACCCCCATCCCAAAGGTAAGCAGATTTTCAGTGACCCAGGCTAAGCTTGTTTCAAATAAGGCTCGCGCCTGCTCGATAGGAATGACTTCATTCAATGCGGAATCTGGCTTAGTTGTTTCTTCCATTATATTAAGTTATCTCCTTTATAAGACTGCGACACGCTGTGTTTTAGCTAAAGAAGATGATAGGCCATTTACCCTCGTTTGACCATTCTGAAAAAAATTTGTAGTTTTTCACGCAATGACCTGCTAAAAACCAAAGATTATTTGCAGAGCTGTATGGATAGATTGTAAGTATTTGTTTTCAATTTGACCATTTTTTTGCTTGACCCGTGAAATATCAATTGCTCGTATTTGTTTAAGATTGATATGCTGATTTTTATCAAGACCGTTTTTAGGCGTTGCGAACAAATTAACTGCAAAAGGCCATGATTTGTGATTGGGCAATAACGGAGCAACTATAAGGGTTTTCGATTTTTGATTGACTATATCGCTTTGAATAATGACACATGGCCTGAGCTTTTGTGTTTCAACGCCACGAGTAAGTTCAAGATCGACCCAGTAGATATCTAATTGCCTAAAGTTCATCTTGAGGCAACCCATCACCCAGGGTTCCAGCCCAGGCTTTTCGGTATGCATTCCCACGCAGGAGCGTGGGAACGAGAGGGCTAAAGCGAATACTTACACAGTCTCAGGAGCGTGGGAACGAGAAAAATAAATAATCATTACCGCTCTCTTAGGGATAAACCAAACTAAGCTCGTAGCCGCTTCGCCGCTTGTACCATATTTTGTAACGCCGGTAAAACCTCCTCCCACCGTCTGGTTTTAAGACCACAATCTGGATTAATCCATAATCTATCCCGTGGTATGCGCTGTGCAGCTTTGGTCATTAATTCAACGATCGAGTCTTCGGTTGGAATATTAGGCGAATGAATGTCATAAACCCCTGGCCCAATCTCATTAGGGTATTTAAATTGATCAAATACATCCAGTAATTCCATATCAGAGCGTGAAGTTTCAATGGTAATAACATCGGCATCCATTTGGGCAATAGCTTCAATAATGTCATTAAATTCTGAATAGCACATGTGGGTGTGAATTTGCGTTGCATCTTGCACACCGTTAGCACAAATTCGAAATGCCTCCACTGCCCACTGCAAATATTCTTGCCACTGAGATTGTCGCAGCGGTAAACCCTCACGCAGCGCGGCTTCATCAATTTGAATAATACGCATGCCGGCCTGTTCTAAGTCTAAAACTTCATCCCGTATGGCTAGCGCGATTTGATTGCAGGTTTCACTCCGCGGCTGATCATCACGCACAAAAGACCAATTCAAAATTGTGACTGGGCCAGTCAGCATAGCTTTTAAAGGTTTATCCGTAAGCGACTGAGCGTATTGAATCCACTCAACGGTCATGGGTTTGGGTCGATTAATATCGCCAAAAATAATTGGTGGCTTAACACAACGTGAGCCATAAGACTGTACCCAACCAAATTGCGAAAACACATAGCCATTAAGCTGTTCGCCAAAATATTCAACCATATCGTTACGCTCAGCTTCGCCATGCACCAAAACATCAAGGCCTAGCTCTTCTTGTTCTCGCACACTACGCTTAATCTCTTGATGCATTGACTCCTTATACTCTACATAGCTTAACTGCCCTTTTTTAAACGCTAAACGAGTTTTACGAATATCTTGGGTTTGTGGAAATGAGCCAATCGTTGTAGTTGGAAATTCTGGTAAAGATAAATGAACTTTCTGTGCTTGCTGACGCTGTTCGTAAACAGACTGTCGTTGACCGTAAGAATTATTTATAGCTTGAACTGCCTGTTGAACCGCTGGGTTATGCACCCGGGTGGAGGCTTGCCGGCTCGCAATTGCTTGTTGGTTATCATCCAAGAGTTGTTGCACAGATTCGCGGCCATTATTTAAGGCTTGCTTCAATATATGCAGTTCTTCCAGTTTTTGCACAGCAAAAGCCAACCAATTTTTAATCTCCGAGTCCATTTTTTCTTCGCTGTTTAAATCGACAGGCACATGTAACAGCGAGCAAGATGGCGCAAGCCAAAGATTATTTTTTAGTTGTTGTGCAACTGGCTCAAGCAGGTTGAGAAGCGCATTAAGATCTGTTTTCCAAATATTCCGCCCGCTCATAACCCCTAATGAGAGCACTTTATTTGATGGCCACACTTTAAGTATTGCGGCTAGTTGATCATTGTTTATGGGGTGAGCTGTATGGCTTGCAGATTTGGTTTGTTGCTCAAATTGCGCTGCTATATCAAGGTGTAAGCCATCCACAGGTAATTGACTCACAATATCGCTATTGTCTTGTAAATCACCAAAATATGTGGCTATTAATATTTTAACCGCTTGCTTGTTGAGCGTTGCATAACAGCTTAATAATGCATCTTGCCAACTTGTATCCAGTTCTGTCACTAGTAACGGCTCATCGATTTGAACCCACTCCACGCCTAATTGACCCAAAGTGTCCAATAATTCGGCATAAACATTGGTTAATTCGTCAAGATAACCAAGCCGCTGATCCACCTGATGAATTTGTTCATTGCTTGCTTGAGCTTGTTTGGTATCTTGGCTGGTTTTAATTTTACTCAACCAAAGATAAGTTACAGGCCCCAAAATAACCGGCTTTGGCACATGACCTTGAGCTTGGGCTTCTTTAACAGCGGCAACTATGCGATTTGCATTTAATTTAAATTGAGTGGCTGCAGTGAGTTCTGGCACTATATAATGGTAATTAGTATCAAACCACTTGGTCATCTCACCAGCTTGCACACAAGCACAGTCACTCTCTGTATTGGCTCGACCTCTAGCCACTCGAAAATAGTGCTCAAGCTCGCTGCCATTGGTTGTATTAACCCGCTCTGGCACATGCCCCAACATAAAACTTGTATCAAGCACATGGTCATATAAAGAAAAATCACCCACTGGCACTAGATCACACGCTTGCTGAATCTGCCAGTTTTTCGCGCGAAGCTCTTGACCAACCGCCTCTAAAGCAACTTCATCTATCTTACCTTGCCAAAAATTTTCTTGAGCAAACTTAAGTTCTCGGCGGGCGCCAATTCTTGGAAACCCTAAGTTATGAATTTGAGCCATATATAATCCCTGCAATTGTATGAGTTGGTAAGATTTATTTTACCCAAGGTATGCTCCATTGAATAATGGTATTAATTCATTGAACCATGAATTAAATTCATATATTTTGGGTATCTAAGCTCAAATCATTACACATTGAATTGTTAAGGCCTACAAGACTGCCATGATTGAAAAAATACACTTAATTATCGCCCGCGAAATAGACCTTAAAGGCTCATTAACAGCAGCAGCAACTGCTTTAAATATTACGCAATCGGCGGTAACTCATACCATAAAAAAACTTGAAAGCCGCTTAGGTACTGAGCTTTTTAACAAAAAAGGTCGGCAATTACATTTCACGCCAGCAGGCAAGCATTTACTTAAAGAAGCTAATCGAATTTTACCTCAACTTGAGAGAACAGAGGAAGTTTTGCGAGAATTTGCAACCGGTGAATATGGCACATTAAAAATTGGTATGGAATGCCACCCTTGTTATCAATGGTTACTTAAAGTGGTTAAGCCCTATCTTGCTCGGTATAAAAATGTTGATATTGATATTCGACAACAGTTTAAATTTGGCGGTATGGCAGCATTATTTAATTATGAAATCGATATTTTAGTTACGCCGGACCCACTACTCAAACCTGGTATAGAATTTGTACCAGTGTTTAATTATGAACAAGTTTTAGTCGTACCAAACGGGCATGCTCTCACTCATAAACAATTCGTCGAGCCCCAAGATTTAGTCGATCAAGTTTTATACACATACCCAGTTGAAACCGAGCGATTGGATATATTTAGTGGGTTTTTACTACCAGCTCATTGCCGGCCTAGGCGACATAAAGTAATTGAAACTACGGAAATGATTCTAGAATTAGTTGCGGCTCAGCGAGGTGTGGCCACCTTGCCAGAATGGTTGGTCAAAGAATATATGCCCAAAGTCCCAATTCAACCACTGCGATTGGGACTCGATGGCATTCAAAAGCAAATTCACTTAGGCTTTCGTGAAGATAATCACAATAATGATCAAGCAAGGCAATTTTTGGAAATGGCCAAGCTGTAGTGATAATAATATGTATTTACACATGGTAACTATTCAAGAGGTATTTAATCCATGGACGAGTTTACTCCCGAGCAAATATTGGCCCAACTACGTGAACTCGACGAGCAGCCTCGGATTGAGGCGAAACGAGGCGGAGCAATCAGCGACTCAGTAATGCAAACCCTTTGTGCTTTTGCAAATGAACCTGGGTTGGGTGGAGGTTATCTCTTGTTAGGTATCAATGAACCTGATGAACACCACTCCTCATTCTATCCAAAAAATCTATCGAATACTGATAAATTACTCAATGACTTACAGACCAATTGTCGCGAACAATTCGACCAACCTATCCCTGTACATGCAAATGCAGTATTACTTCATGGCATGCGCGTAATTCATGTTTTTGTACCTGAGCTTAGTTTGGCAGCCAAACCTTGCACCTTTAAAGGTAAATTCAATAGTAAAAATAAGCGTAAAACTGGCGTTTGGCGACGAGGGCTCAATGGCGATTATGAGTGTAATCAAAGAGAACTTGAACCTATTTTAATTGCAAAAAGCGGCTTAGGCTTTGAGCAAGTTATATTACCAAGCGCCAATTGGAATGACCTAGATCCACAAGCAATTGCCCTATATCGCACGCTACGAGCTAAGGTTCGACCTCATGCAGAAGAGTTACAAGTTGATGACAATGAGATGCTTTATGCTCTAAATCTGATAAAATCACAAAATAATATCTGGGCCCCTAATATCGCTGGGTTATTATTATTTGCAAAACCATTAGCGCTACGCAGACTACTACCAGCAGTACGAGTAGATTATGTTCGAATCTCAGGTACTCAATGGGTAGAAAACCCCGAGCAACGCTTTGCAACCACACTCGATTTACGCGAACCACTGCTACGACTGATTCCCAAATTAGAAGCCAATATTCTTGACGATCTCCCCAAACACTTTCACCTTGAAAATGGCAATAGCCAACGTACTGATCAACCTTTACTACCACAAAAAGTTATTCGCGAAGCAGTAGTTAATGCAGTCATGCATCGGGATTACCAAGTTCATCAGCCGATTTTAGTTATAAGATATAGCAATCGAATTGAGATTTGCAATGCTGGCTACTCTCTTAAACCGGACTCAATGCTAGACGAAATGGGCTCTAAACTACGTAACCCAATATTAGCTGCAGTGCTTTACGACTTAGAATTAGCAGAAACAAAAGGATCTGGAATTCGTACCATGCGTCGATTACTTGAACAGTCTGGCTTAGCTGCACCGGTTTTTTTAAGTCGTGTTTTATCTAACCAATTTCAGGCGACTTATCTACTCCATCAATTATTAGGCGAGGAACAGCTTCACTGGCTTACACAATTTGCTCACCTTGAACTCAATAATCATGAAACCAAAGCAATAATCCTTGCAAAAGAGACCGGTGCAGTAGATAATGCAGGGCTACGTGCTGTATCTGGATTAGATACATTGGCCGCAAGCCAAGTTTTAAGTAAGCTACACCACCAATATCGCTTGCTGGATAAAAGTGCAGCCGGCCCAGCCACTTATTACCAATTATCAGTCTCAATTAAAATACCAACATTTCCAGCAAACTGCTCGAATACAAGTGACCTCAGCTCGAATACAAGTGACCTCAGCTCGAATACAAGTGACCTCAGCTCGAATACAAGTGACCTCAGCTCGAATACAAGTGACCTCAGCTCGAATATAGATGAACTGCCTCCAGAATTATCTCAAAAAATTAAGGAATTATCTCCTAAAGCACGCAAGATGACACTTTGGCCTATTATTGTCTGGCTTTGTGCCTTAGAGACGTATAAAGCAGAACAATTGGCTAAACAGCTCAATAAAAATTTAAAAGCTCTTAAAACCGATCATCTCCATACTTTACGAGTGCAAGAAAAATTAATTGATTATATATATCCTGAAATTCCGAACCATCCAGAACAAGCCTATAAAACTACTAATAAAGGTTATCTTTGGCTCATTGAACAAGGAATTAAAGTATTAAAAAAATAAGCTTTTTATTCGAGAACTTAGGCTTGAGTTGCTTGACTTTTCTCATCTGATGCCAAAATGTATCATCCATGATCAACTTTGGCTTAATCCACATCCATGTGGATCTAGATTCATAAAGTCAAGCAACTCAAGCCTAAGGTCACCTTTATTCAGCCCCAAAACCCAGCTATTGAATTTTTTTTACAAAATGAAAACTTGCTATTTCATAGCGTAAGTTAAAATAAAATTTGTGAGCCCGAGTTCTTTGGGTGCCTGAATCTAGGTGGACATATTTACAGCCAGATTTCTGAGCTTTTATTTCGATGTAGGTTAATAATTCTGTACTATAACCTTTAGAGCGCTCTGAGGACTTGGTAATAAGGTCATCTATATAAATTTTCTTATCCAAATGAAAGTTATGAAACATACGGTAGCCAGCAACGGCAACAACACGCTCGTCATGTACACAGGCTGCCATTTGAAAGCCTTCATTAAACATGACATTCACCTGAGTCACAAATTCATCTTTGTTAAGATGTGGCCTAAGCTCTTGCATTACTGGAAAACACTCAAGAATATCTGCTTCTGTTTGAACTTCTTTAATCATAGCCTGCACTCCTGCAACATTAAAAATTGTGGGTCAATAGTATTTAAACTCATTAACTCATTACCTTATAAACATACTATTCAATTAACAACATCCACCGGTATTATTTGCTGCTGCGGTGACTTGTTCATAGTCGTTAAATGGCAATGACTCGCCACATCCTGGGAAAATTCCATGATGTTTGTCAAAGCTGCCATAAAACTCGAAGTATTGAGCAAATCGAGATTTTTGCAACATAAGTAATGTATTACCACAGACTGGGTAGACTTTACCAAGTGGAATAGCATGATGTTTATCTAAAATAAATTGGTTTTCTTGACCATCAATCCCACCTTTGTACATAACTGCTTGACCAAAGTCTTCACAGCTCAACTCGAGTGAATCTATAGCGAATAATCGATAAGTAGCGGAATAAAATTTTAAAGTGCCAAGTTTGGCTTCGATGCTTGCATCAGAGGCATAAATTGGTTTGTCTTCGACTAATCGAGGATCATTAAATTGATTGTGTTGGCACAATTGTAAAAAATCATTCCAATAAAGCGCACCACCCAGGCATTCACCATAGATTACCGGATCATTTTTAATCTCAGTGGGCACTCGCTGATTTGCATAAACATCGGAAAAGAAAAATTCACCACCTGGTTTTAATAATTGCGCAATACCTTGTAACACTGCTGGTTTATCTGGCGATAAATTGATAACACAATTCGACACAATAACATCAAAACTATGAGGTTCAAGGTCAAGCTTATCCAGCTGTTCAATATAACCTTGTAAAAATTGGACATTATCATAGCCAAAAGCTTCAGCATGATATTGTTGATGCTTACGCGCTATTGCAAGTTGCTCATCGGTCATATCCACACCCACAACTTCGCCTTTAGCACCAACTAGCTGCGCTAGAGCGTAAACATCACGCCCTGCCCCACAGCCTAAATCAAGTACTCGACAGCCCTGTAGCACACTTGGGCAGACAAGGCCGCAACCATAATATTTACTCAAAACCTCAGGATGAATATTGGCTAAACATTGTTTCAACCAGCTGGGTACTGCCGAAATATCGCAACAGGCATTGGTTTTGAGATCAGTTGTATTTTGCAATGCTTGGCCATAGTATTCTTTAACAAGATCATGAGTTTGAGTGTTTTCTTGCGTTTGCACAGTGGGTGTTCCTTTTGTAAATCAGTGGAAATACTTTATAAATTTGGTGAGTCTAGTGGCTTTTTTCAAGATCAAAACACTCTTCAAAAGAATATCGCTCGGTCTGAGCTTCATCGAGTTGCGCTTTAAATTGATCCATATTAAACATAAGGCTATCAGGCACATATTGTAAATCTGCAGCGGTATCAATATCTCTTAATGCTGGCTCTAATAGATTAAATGGGCATTGAATATTATTCAGTTGAGCACTGGTTTGTGAAAGTACCTCATGCGTACTCCAGGGAATATTCTCAAACAAAGCCTGCATTAAGTCGGCTTGAGTAGTCTTAAAAGAAGAGCTGGCTGTCTCAAAAGAATTTGAGTTTAGCGCTAACATTACATAACCACCATCAAGTGCTGGTTGAAAAGTGACAGGTGTGGTAATTGAACTGATGACTGCATTAACAAAGTGATCAAGACTTAAACTGGGGCAATCACTACCAATACATATAACTGTTGTCTTTGGCGCCATGAGTGACTGCACAATATCCGCCATACGCTCTCCAAGATGACCTTGCTTTTGCTGGCGTAAATTTATGCAATAGCGCTCAACTAAAGTGGACCAAAACTCTCTTTTAATATCTGGAGCGCCTAAAATCCATGGCTTAACCTGTATTGTGCAGTTTGAAAAATGGGGTTGTTGATTGAGCATTGCGGGTAGTTGGGTAACAGCTTGTGCCACTAAATCTAAAGTATGGCCTAATAAAGATCGAGCTAACTGAGTCGCTTTTGCTACACCTAAAGTTGGTATTAGCCGTGTTTTTACTTGGTGAGGTCTGGGTTCTTTGGCAAAAATTATAATATGTACCTGGTGAGTAGTGTCTGCAAGCAATGACTTATTTGTTTGAATACTCGTTGTGTTTAATTGATTATTGGTATTTGATTGATTGTTAGTATTAGCTTCCATGTATATACCCTCGGTCGAAATAAATGTTCTATGAGTTTAATCGTAATCTTCTGCTAATGCTTGCGGGCTTTTGCCAAGCCAATACTGAAATCTTAACTTCCACATTAAGATAATAGTACGCCAAACACCCTTTTCTTGCCAGCGCCGGGCTGACGTGACCAGTTGTAGAGGCGAGCATATTGGTTTGATTATACGATTTAAACGCTTACAAAGCTCAACATCTTCCATTAAAGGTTGGATTGGAAAGCCACCGATAGATTCAAATAACTCTTTAGTAACAAAAATACCTTGATCACCTGTTGCTATCCCGCTAAGCCTTGAGCGATTATTGATACACCAGGCAATAAGCTTATAAATTGTTAATGTTGCTGAAAAATTTACATTAAAACGGCCCCAATATCTTGAATAAGATGGCACACACAGTAGTACATCTAAATATGCAGTTATTTCGCTTGGCTGTGGAATACGGCTTAGCTGTGAAGAAACGCTTGGCTGTAAAAAAGTATCTGCATGTATAAACCAGAGAATTTTACTTGAAAAATTTTCAATTGCAAAATGAGCACCGGCATTCATCTGTAGCGCACGGCCTGGCCGGCTATGAATAATTCTCAGCCCAGCAGCAGTAATTAATTGAACGGTATTATCTGTACTTTGGCCGTCAACTACAATAACTTCAATTTGAGCATTCAACTGCCAAGTGTGCCAGTGAGGTATCATCACTGGCAACAGCTGCGCTTCATTTTTGATTGGAATTATAATGGCAACAGAGGTCATTGAGTCGTCATAAACACTTATTATTCCCTCTGTTTGCATTAAACAGGCTCATAATATTGATGGAATCACCTATGAACCGGAGTGGTCATTTAAATTCCAATTATACTCTGTGTAATCCACAGCAATATCTTGGGAGCGCCGCTGCTTAACTTGAGCTTTATCTAAACCAAATGCCTGCCCGTAATACAGCAAAAATTGACTTACACTTTGAGTGTCTTGCCAGCCAGCGGTAAAATCATCTTCATACCATTTAAAAATTGGGGATACTTTAAAGGTCTTGCCATCTAAACGGTTACGCTCGTTATCGCTTAAAAAAGTTTCTGCAGCAGTATTTAATTGTTGCTCAAGCTTATCACCTTCGTAGGCGTGAGTGGCTAATGCTGGACAACCTATACTCGCACAATTCACGGCAAAATGAATCCGTGGATCAAGACCATAAGCTTCAAAATGCTTGTCACGAATTAAATTATGTTCAATATCATCGAGCGTGTAAATTGTGTCAAAAAGTTTAACAATTTTTAACGACCAAGGCGACTTCCAAAAAGAGCCATAATCTTTAATTGATTCAATATTTGGATAATTTTTTAAGACCAATGAAATTGTCCAAGCATTATAAGCATTTATTAAAAAAGCCAATTGATCATTAGGCTTCATTTGCTTAAAGTCTTGCTTTGAAATCACTGCAAGATCATTTAAATAAGCCTCTAAACGTGGTGTGGCTTTTTTAAAGCCACTATAATCAACTGCTGTAGATTGACCATCGCGAATTGGGTGCACAAACTCTTGCAAGAGTTTGTTCCAAGGCTGATGGATTGATTGCGCACTTTGCTCTGCCGCAAATGTTTGCCCTGACACTAAACTGAGCATGCAGCTTAGTATTAATACAATAAAACGTGTATTTAAACCCATATTTGTATTTAAATTCATGCTGTGCCCCCTCGGCGCCATTGGTGAAATTTTTGTAAATATTTCATTGCCCATTGCGGAGAATGAGCTTTCTTCCACTCACCAGCTGCAAATTTATTTGCCTCGGCAAGGGTTGGGTAGGTATGAATAGTACCCAGAATTTTATTCAAACCTAAATTATGTTTCATAGCAAACACAAATTCTGCCATTAAGTCTCCAGCATGCACGCCAAAAATTGTCACGCCAAGGATTGTATCCTTACCAGGCACAGTGAGTACTTTAACGACTCCATAGTCAGAGCCATCAGCTATGGCTCGATCGAGATCATCAAGCCCATATTTAGTGACTTCATAGGCAATATTTTGTTCTTTGGCTTGCATTTCATTCAAGCCAACGCGCGCAACTTCTGGATCAATAAAAGTTGTCCAGGGAATCACTCGATAATCAACTTTAAATTTTTTAAAGGTCCCAAATAAACCGTTTACCGCGGCAAACCAGGCTTGATGTGCAGCTGTATGGGTAAATTGGTATGGGCCAGCAACATCACCCACGGCAAATATATTTGGAAATTTAGTCTCTAAATAATCATTGGTTTGTATTACTTGGCCAACATCTATCCCAAGATTATCTAAACCATAGCCATCAAGCCGAGCTTTGCGGCCAAGCGCACAAATAATATCGTCAAATTCAAAAATTACTTCGCCTTCGTCTGTGCTACAACGTAATTTCTTAATGCCGTCTTCACAAGTGAATTCTTCAGCACAATGGCCAGTTTTTAAAGCAACCCCACTGGCCATTAATGCTTCACCAGCGGCCTTTGAAATTTCAGTATCTTCACGGCTGAGTATAGTGTGAGCACGCTCAACCAAAGTAACATCTGCACCTAAACGAGCAAAAGACTGGGCTAATTCACTGCCGATTGGGCCACCACCAAGCACAATTAAACGCTTTGGTACTGCATCCCTTTGACTCAATTCTGCCCACATGGTGTCGCTGGTTAAAAAACCTGAATCTGCAATGCCTTTTATAGGTGGAACTAAGGGCTCGGCACCTGTAGCTAAAACAATGCTTTTTGCCGTCATACGCTGGGTTTGCCCATCACTACCAGCAATCTCAACAGTCCATGGATCAATTAATTGTGCATAGCCTTTAATAACATTGACGCCCATATCTGTGTAGCGCTCTACACTGTCCTTGGGCTCGATAGTTTTAATAGTATTATTCACTCGCGCCATAACTGCTTTAAAATCCAATTTAAAATCACCGCTAATAATGCCGTAGTCTTTGGAATGCTTAAAAGTTTCCATAACCTTTGCCGATTTAATAATTGCTTTACTTGGTACGCAGCCTGTATTGAGACAATCCCCGCCCATTTTATGGGCTTCAATAAGTGTTACTTTGGCTTTAACCACAGCACTAATATAGGCGGTAACCAGCCCACCAGCACCTGCGCCAATCACTATCATATTTTGATCAAACTGTTTGGGTTTGGTAAAGCCTTCATAGACCTTGCGAGCTTTCACTGCGTCCAATATTTTTTTGGCAATAAGTGGAAATAAGCCAAGCAAAACAAATGACAATAGCAGTGAAGGTGACAAGAGACCAGATAAGCCATCTATGTCTGCAAGTTGGGTACCGGCATTCACATAGACAAAAGTCCCTGGCAACATACCTAATTGGCTTACCCAATAAAATGTGCGGGTAGGTAATTTTGTTAAACCCATAACTAAGTTAATAACAAAAAAAGGAAATAATGGCACTAAACGTAAGGAGAAGAGATAAAAACCACCTTCTCTTTCGACGCCTTTATTAATACTATCAAGTCTTTGAGAGAATTTGTGTTGAATAGTGTCACGAAATAAGTACCTGGCTACTAAAAATGCACAGGTTGCGCCGATAGAGGAAGCAAATGAAACAAGTATAAGGCCCCAAAATAAACCAAAAAATGCCCCGCCAGCTAGGGTTAAAATTGCAGCACCTGGTAAACTAATTGCCGTTACTACTACATATATTACAAAATAGGTCAAGCTTGCAATTATTGGGTTTGCATCTCGCCAGCCTATAACTTCAGCTTGACTTGCTTTAAGAGTTTCGAAGGTTAAATATTCATTAAAACCACTTGCATAAAAAACAACAACGGCAAGAATTATGCCGCCAATAAGTAATAATTTATTTTTCATGAGCCAGCTCCTTAGCTAGTATTATGGCCAGTACTCTGAGAGCTTAGGCTTAAGTTGCATGACTTTTCTCATCTGACGCCAAAATGTATCCTCCATGATCAACTTTGGCTTAATCCACATCCATGTGGATCCAGATTCAAAAAGTCATGCAACTCAAGCCTAAGGTCACAGCACTATTACTGAAAAAAGTAAAAGCTTTGCGCTTAATGCCCGCAAGCCTAACTGAGATACAATGAATAAACCTCACAAAAACATCACAAGAATCTCATTTTTTTTAAAATGCTTTAGAAAAAGCCAATATTTTATATTCTGCAACCTTAGGCTTGAGTTGCTTGCTGTAAAATTGCACGGTTAAGCTGATCAAGGTTAAAATTTGTGCCTAACAAAGGATCAGTCCCGTTGTGTGCCCACCACTGCAATAAAGGTTGCATCTCAAAGACGGTATTTTGACCGGCAATAACCACAGGTTCGGCTAAATCTTTGAGTAACTCTTGAGTTAATGGGCATATTTGATCTATACAATGGGGCTGGCCCGTGGCAGGCAACTGAGAGTAGTTTAGTCCTTGAACGCTTTCATTTCGTAATAATTTTTGCCAAGGCGACCAATGGTCTAAAAATTCATCAATGGTTGACTGATTGCCCGCAGCCGCATTAGCAGAGTTTACAGTTTCCCGTAGTAGCAAAGGACTTAAATCGACTAGATCATCATAGATCATTCGGCTATTCAGTATTGGCAAATTAAGTTCATCTTTTAACACTGTCTCAAAGGCCAGTAGCCGTTCAGCAGTTTCAAGTTCTTCTTCAACAGAGAGCTGGGCAAAGGCACTTTTATGGACAGAATCAAGCTTTATTAAACCTATGGCTAAATCATATAAAGCTTTGCGGGGCTCGAGAGCTTGGCTGGCCTGGTGTACAAATATATTCGTTTCAATTTGACTCAGTGATTGCGCCACTCTATCGGAGCAGCCATTTAAAGCATGGCTTATTTGTTCTTGAATAAAAGTAAACTCTGCTGGTTGATCAGCCATAAATTGCATCAAATGCACCATTCGCTGCGCAAGCAATTGCATAGTACCGTTATCGGTAAAATCTGCTGTATGAATAAATTGATAAGCATAGTGGCTGAACTGAATTTGCTCGTCGTCTAACATCCATGCTAAGTCAAGGGCAACAGGCAATTGGTTAGCTGTAAGGCTCAAACCACACCAAAAGTCGTAAGCATCATTCACAGTATCAAACCGCCGGTCACTACTACGCCAGCCACTAGTCGCAATAATTAACCTGCGCTCACTAAAAGAAGTTGTTGCAGTTTCTTCTATTTGGTCATTAATATGTTCTGGTTGAGCTGCCTGATAATTATGAGAGCTTAAATCGCAATTGCATACGAAAATATTAGACTGAGCTGGCGGCTGGATATTTAATATTAACTCTCTAGATTCATTTTGCGTCAATAGTTGTGCCGGTAATGAAGCAAACCGAGCTAAGTTAAGTAAATAAATAGGCCCATTTGCTTGCAAATCATCAGGTAGAGAATCAAACCAACCGGAGTTACTGATTAAACTAAAGCCACCAACTTTCATGGCATTGCCAAGAGTTGTTAATCGCAAGCAATAATTAATTTTTAAATCGCCATAAACACTTATATTATCTTCCATATGAGTTAATTTCGTGCATTGATTAATTGTTAAATTTTTATGCACACTCAGGCCAGTGGATATACTTTTTAATTGACTCGCTCCAAGTAAGTTACAGTGCCCCTGCACTATTAAATTCGAGGGTAATGACTTCAAATCACTGTCTGTTATTTCTAAAGTATCTGGAAATACTAGGCAGCCATTAGTTTCGACTCCACCATGGTTAATAAAGTAATCAGCAAAATTATGTTTTGCTTGCTGAGCATTTATTTTCCTTTCAGGCTCATTCACCCACTCACCCAATAACGGCGATAAACTCAGCAAGTTATTGCTGGTTCTAGAGCCTGCACCACTTTGACTTGTATCAAGGTCAGAGCTTGACTCTAGCGGACTTTGAGCCGCTGACATTGAGGTTGATGATCGATTAATATCTCTTAAAGATTCATATTGGCTGGCAACTCGACTCCTCACTGCTACAGGATTGAAAGCTGCTATAGGATTGGTAAGCGCACCAAATTGGCTCGTGGAAGGCCCAGCTGGAGACTCAACTGACATCGAGGAAAGGCTGCGGACCAAAAGAGCATCTGAACCTAGGCTACTCCCTGAACCTAGGCTACTCCCTGAACCTAGGCTACTCCCTGAACCTAGGCTACTCCCTGAACCTAGGCTACTCCCTGAACCTAGGCTACTCCCTGAACCAACACTACTCCTTGAACCAACACTATGAGTTGTTTGCGAAACCATCTGATACCTCGATTCATTTAAAACTTGATCTAACAGCTCAATCGCTGCAAAACTGAATATAATAGCATTTTTTGTACTAAATACGATAATTCACTTAACGATCACAATGCCTATCAACAACAAAAACAAGTAAAGATTGAAAGTTTCAAAAAAACTGCAAAAAACTATTGATCTATAAGCTTAGATTGGATATTATAAGCATCTGTTCCACAGTAGCTCAGTTGGTAGAGCAAGCGGCTGTTAACCGCTTTGTCGCAGGTTCGAGTCCTGCCTGTGGAGCCATACCTTATCTCTAAACTAATCCTTAGTTTGTCTTTAATTAAGTTTATTTAATCTAATCTATTATTTTTACTCATTTTTCAGTAACTCCAGTTACTTGCTTGAAGCCTAGCAAGTGCGTAGAATTCACTTGGGCAAAATTCAGTTCTAAAATTATACCTTGAGTCAAACTTTGACTGGCTTATACAAATTAAGTGAGCTTACGGCTAGGTTGCCAAATTAATGGCTTTTAACATCTCATGATTTCTATACAAGGCAATGCCAATGTCAAATACATCAACCAACACTAATAATCCAACTAATACTAATAATCCAACCAACACAGCCAAAAACCACGTTTATGCCGAGCTTGTGCATGTATTTGCCACAGGCGGAACTATTGATAAAATATATTTTGATGCCTTAAGCGAATATCAAGTGGGCGAGCCACAAGTAAGCGAAATTTTAAGTGATACAGGGACTGATATCCCACATCAAGTTACACGTATATGTCAAAAAGACTCTCTTGAAATAGATGAAACTGACCGTAATAACCTTGCGAGCGCTATCAAAGCGTCGGCTCACAGCAAAATTTTGGTTACCCATGGTACAGACACCATGGCTCTCACTGCACAATATTTACAAGCTGCTGGTATTATGGATAAAACTATTGTCTTTGTTGGTGCCATGCATCCAGCAGTATTTAAAGAATCCGATGCTCCTTTTAATGTTGGCTTTGCTTTAGGTGCCCTGCAGGCATTACCTGCTGGTATTTGGGTTGCCATGAGCGGCGGTATTTTCTCAGCAGAGACAGTTGAAAAAAACCGAGCGAACAAAAAATTTCAAGTGAGGGCTACTGATGGACCTTGAACAAGTATTAAGCTTTTCCTTTCGTGACGCTGAAATTCGTGGAGTAGTTGCCCAGCTTGGCCCAAGCTATCAAGAGCTTACCCGTCAACATGCAGTCAATGAAGCAGATATTTCGCAAACGCTGCCTGAACACCCGTTGTTTATTCGACAGTTACTCGGTGAGATGGGGCTTGCAGTTGCCATGATGGGTAGTAATTTAAAAATACCAGGCAAATTGAGCCTACAAATTAGGGGTACTGGCCGCATAAAGGATGCCTTTGTGGAGTTATCTTTACCTGCAGACGTGGCCGAGCAAGAAGATTTGTCAACCCCACCGAGTAGTTTTAAAATTCGTGGTATTGTGCGAATTGATGATAACACCCCACAGCCAGATGCTATTGATCTTAGAGAATGGGCTGGCGATAAATCAGTCTTAGCAATTACTATTTTGCCAGACCATGGCCAGTCTTATCAAGGTGTGGTTGGTTTAGAAAAATCTCGGTTTATGCATTGTTTAGAAGATTATTATACGCAATCGGAGCAAATCCCAACACGTTTTTGGTTTCAAAGCACCCATGAAATGGCTGCAGGTTTTATGCTGCAACAACTGCCACCAACAGAATCCACGCAAGCAGCGGCTAATACCATTGATTGGCAAACAGCTTTAACCTTAGCCGGCACCATTCGAGCCGATGAATTAATCAAATCCAAGCCGGTGGATTTATTATTTAATTTATTCCATGAGTTCCCACCTCTGGTTCATCAACAAAAACGACTTGAATATGAATGCAGCTGCACTGAGAGTCGATTAAAAAAAGGCTTGTTATCACTTGGTGTTACAGAAATTCAAGCTTTAGTTGACGAACCGCAGCTGCAAGTGAATTGCAATATCTGTGGACAAAGCTATACCTTTGATACACAAGCCTTATTGCAAGAGGTCATTGAGTTACACTCTTAAGATACTTCTACTCAAGATACTGCCACTGAATATTTTTAAATTTTTGTAGAGAATCGATTATGGTCAGCTTTTCCGCTCAAACCCAATCGGCGCTTATTCGTTTGCAAGAGGGCAACAAGCGCTTTGTGGATGGCGTCCCTATTAATACCGGCCAACAAAGCGCCTTACGCCGAGCAGCACTAGTCAATGGCCAGGCTCCATTTGCGACAATTCTTGGTTGTTCCGACTCCCGTGTACCCGCAGAATTTGTGTTTGACCAAGATATTGGTGATCTCTTTGTGATTCGTATTGCCGGCAATGTTGTTGCAGCATCGCAAATTGGTAGTATTGAATTTGCCTACGAGGCTTTTGGCACACCTTTAGTTGTTGTTATGGGGCATACCCAATGCGGAGCTATCACCGCGACTATCAATGAACTACAACGCCCAGCTGAAACCCGATCAAAACATTTACAATCCATTGTGAACCGTATTCGCCCATGCATAGCCGAACTTGTAGAAACTGATCTTAAAAATGATCCCAAACGCCTTGCTGCTGCAGCTGGGCGTGCCAATGTTAGAGCCTCGGTTGGTCATTTACTGCATAGCTCCACATTAATCGAGCAAGCACTCGCTGAGGGTAAGCTCCATATTGTCGGCGCTGAATATGATTTAGAAACAGGTATAGTTCATTTTCTTGATTAATCTGTGACCTTAGGCTTGAGTTGCTTGACTGTTTGAATCTGGATCCATATGGATGTGGATTAAGCCAAAGCTCTCATTAATTCTGCTGCTCAAGCGATTGGTTATTTAAAAACCTAATTCAATTTATTTAAATAAATCTGTGAGGAATTCTCTAGCATTTTGGCTCATACTCTTTACCTTAAATGATAAGGAAACCAATATGCCTTTGCACAATCTGAAATTTTTAGTTAAATATTGCGCTTTACTTCTTTGCGGCATGTCTACATTAGCTACATCCCAAACAACTCTTGCAGCAGACCTTCAGCTCACTATAACAGGCTCTAGTACAGTTGCTCCGTTAATAAGTGAAGTTGGTAAGCGTTTTGAAACACAACACCCAAATACTCGTATTGAAGTGCAAACTGGTGGCTCTTCACGGGGTATTGCTGACGTACGCCGAGGTTCCGCCGATATTGGTATGGTCTCAAGAGCCCTTCATGCAGACGAGCAACAAATATTAGATTCTCACCTAGTTGGCATGGATGGCATCACCATGATAGCTCATAAAAATAACCCTATTAAAAATCTTAGCAAACAAGAAATTATCGATATTTACACTGGTAAAATTACTCATTGGAGCACATTGAAAGGCCCTGACAAACAAATTACGGTTGTCAATAAAGCTGCTGGACGATCTACCTTAGAAGGCTTTTTAAATTACGTCGGCCTTAAGAATCGTCAAATTGATGCTGACGTAATTGTGGGGGATAACCTACAAGGCGTGAAAACTGTAGCCGCAAACCCAAACGCGCTTGGTTATGTGTCAATCGGCACCGCTGAATATGAAGCAGCTCATGGTACAGACATCAAACGTATTCGCATGGACGGAGTCTTGGCCTCCACTGAACTTGTTCGTAAAGGTGAATTTGCAGTAGCCCGCGAATTAAATCTTGTCACCAAGGGTGATATTTCACCTCTTGCCCAACAATTTATAGAATTTGCTCGCTCTAAGGAAGTTCATGACCTCGTCGAAGCTCAATATTTCGTTGCTGTGGAAAAGTAATAAGATTTTTGGCGGTATACTCTTCGTAGTCACCGCCTGGGTTTGTTGTTTACTACTTTTTATCATGGTTTTTTTAACCCAAGAAGCTTGGCCTTTCTTTGCCGATGAAAGCTGGTGGACATTCACCAGTGTTGATTGGTATCCAACTGATGGTGATTTTGGCCATCTGCCAATGATTATTGCTTCCGTATTAGTCACGACCCTTGCCCTCATCATTGCAGGCCCATTTGGTATTGCAGCGGCTATTTGTATACACTTTTACTTGCGTGGCCGCACGGCTAATACCTTAGAATTTGCCTTTGATATACTCACAGGTATGCCCTCTGTGGTGTTAGGCCTTTGGGGTTTAACAGCCTTAGTACCAGTTATGGCTGTATGGTCGCCACCTGGTACTCATGCCCTAACTGCAAGCATTGTGTTAGCAATTATGATCATACCGACAATTACCATGACAAGCCTAGCCTCGTTTCGTTTACTCCCCACTAACCTACATCAAGCAGCTCAAGCCTTAGGGCTGAGCAATGCCACTTTTATTTTAAAAATCGCCATACCAGCCGCTAAAACTGGTATAAATTCAGGAGTTTTACTCGCTAGCGTGCGGGCATTGGGTGAAACAATGGCCGTACTTATGGTGGCTGGCAATATTGCCAAAGTCCCAGGCTCTATCACTGACCCAGTACGAACCTTAACTAGTAATATTGCGTTAGAAATGGCTTATGCTTTAGATCAGCATAGAGCAAGCTTATATATTTCTGGCTTATTACTTACTTTGTGTGTTGCAGCTCTGGTACTGCTGCAAACACGTGCCTCGGCACAACAGCAAAAAGTTGTTTTCGCAAACAACAAGCTGCCAAAGCCAATCAGAGAAAGAGCTTAAATGACACACAATTTTAATCAATCAAATCAGTCTACAAGTAGCTTATTGTCTAAAATAACTCAATATTTATTAAGCCAATCAACTAGAAACACTGTCTTTACTTGGAGTGTTTTTGGCTTAACTGCTATTTTGTTAGCCATTATGGCTTGGATCTTTGGTCAAATTCTCTTTCATGGGTTAAGTGAAATATCTTGGAGTTTTCTGACCACTAACCCGGTGAATTCTGGCCGCGAAGGTGGCATAGCTTCCATTTTACTCACCACTGGTTGGGTGCTGGTTATTGCCATGAGCATAACTCTCCCACTGGGTTTAGCCACAAGTCTTTGGCTCAGTGAATTTAAATCTAAACAATACAGCCCTTGGGTGTCAAAGATTATTTATATATTAGCTGGGGTCCCTTCTATTGTATATGGCCTGTTTGGCAATGCATTTTTTTGTGTCTATTTAGATTTAGGCTACTCAATTCTATCCGGTGGCCTGACCTTGGCAACCATGATTTTGCCCTATTTTATCCAAACTTGTGTACTGGGTTTTGAACTTGTAGATAATCGCTGGCGACTTGGTGCACAGGCACTTGGTCTGTCAAAAGCCACATTTATTGTGCACATACTTCTACCTCAAGCAGCGCCTGCAATTGCAGCTGGGCTTATTTTAAGTATTGGTCGAGCTACAGCTGAAACTGCGGCCTTACTTTTCACCAGTGGTTTTGTTGATAGAACCCCTGAATCTTGGTTGGATTCAGGCCGTACTTTGTCGGTACATATTTATGATTTAGCAATGAATATAACAGGTGGCGAAAGCGCGGCTTATGGCACAGCATTAGTGCTTATTATTGTATTGTTGGGTATAAATACTTTAGCCCACCGGCTGCTGAGATCAATACCCGCTAACGGAGTCAATTGAATGATACGAGTTGAAAAGTTAAATTATTGGATTAATCAACAACACATCTTACAGGATGTATCACTTACCGTGCCCTGTTGTGGAGTAACCACCATAGTTGGTCCATCTGGTAGTGGTAAATCGAGCTTTTTATCCGCAATTAATGGCTTGCATTCGTCTGTAGCGCAAACGCATCTTACGGGAGACATTTTTTTAGATTTAGCGCAACCTATTAATTTATTGGATAAAAGTCATCAAGCACTCATTAACTATCAAACCATTGGCACTCTATTTCAACAGGCCAACCCCTTTCCCTTATCGATCTATAAGAATATAGACCTACCTCTCAAAGAACATGGTTATACAAAATATGATCGGCCTAAAATTATTGAACAAAGTTTACAAGATGTCGGTTTATGGAATGAAGTGGCACATCGATTAGATGCATCTGCATTATGTCTTTCCGGTGGTCAGCAGCAAAGACTGTGTATAGCTCGCGCTATTGCCTTAAAGCCAAAAATTATATTAATGGATGAGCCATGCAGTGCACTTGACCCGATTGCCACTCATGGCATAGAGCAGCTTATTTTAAAACTCAAACAAGATTACACTTTAGTTGTAGTCACGCATAACCTAGCCCAAGCCAAACGTATTGCCGATTTTGTTGGTTTCTTTTGGGCAAAAGAAGGTTGTGGACAACTGATTGAGTTCAGCCCAGCGGAGCAGCTTTTTAATCAACCACAACATGAGCTTACTCAAGAATTTTTGAATTATTAAAATATAGTTTTGAATTATTAAAGTAGATTATGGGATACTCTTGCCCTCACTCAATTAAAATAATTAACTTTTTTATCCACAGCTTGGGCTTGAGTTGCTTAAAGTCACCTTTATTCTGTATTACATCTTCTACAAGGAATTCTTTTGAACCAATCAACAGCTGCCAAAAAAATACATCAGCAATCAGTACTTACTGGCATTAAACCAACTGGCACGCCTCATTTAGGTAATCTTATTGGTGCAATTAAACCAGTTATTGAGCTCGCGGGTACAGCGCAAGCGGCTTATATATTTATTGCTGATATCCATGCTTTAAACGGGGTTAAAGACCCGCAAGCAATTTTGCACAGCAGCCGCGAACTCACCGCTAGTTTTATTGCCCTTGGACTTGATGTGGAACGAGCAATTTTATTTAGGCAATCGGATATTCCAGAAATATATTATATGTCCACATTACTCCAAAATATTACACCAAAAGGCTTGCTCAATCGTGCCCATGCCTATAAAGCCTGTGTGGATAAAAATACTCAAGCCAATGCCGATCCAGATGCTGGCATTAATATGGGGCTGTATAATTATCCAGTACTTATGTCTGCAGATATTTTGACCTTTAAAGCTGGGTTAGTCCCCGTGGGTAAAGATCAAAAACAACACATTGAGTTTGCTCGGGATATTGCTGGTTATTTTAATCAAGCCTATAAAAAAGATATTTTAGTGGCACCAGCAGATTATATTCAGGAAGAAAGCCAAGCAATACCTGGCTTAGATGGCCGCAAAATGAGCAAAAGCTATCAAAACACTATTCCAATTTTTGAAACCAGTAAAAAACTGCGCAAACTGGTAATGAAAATTATTACTGACTCCAAAACGCCGGCAGAGCCTAAAGACCCAGCAGACTCAACCATATTTTCAATATATAAGATATTTGGTAGTCAGACTGAAAACCAGATCTTCCGCCAACAGTTTTTAGCTGGAGGCATGGGTTATGGCGATGCCAAACAAATATTATTTGAAAAACTCGATAGCTATCTGAGTGAACCACGAGAAATTTATAACGAACTTATGGCTAATCCAGAGCAACTCGATGCAATTTTATTAAATAATGCTGCAAAAGCCAGAGTCACCGCTAGGCAAACTCTGGCTGAAGTAACTCAAGCAATGTTTGGCCGACCACTTACGATCACTTAAAACAGGCTAATCAATGCCCATTAATTAAAAAATGGGCCCAAATACTGGCTGCATAGCCTAGCGCAATTGCTGGAGTCCATTTTAAATGACTAAAAAAAGTATAATGCCCGCGAGCTTGGCCCATAAGTGCAACCCCAGCTGCGGAACCGACAGACAACAAACTACCACCAACACCAGCTGTTAATGTGACTAACAACCATTGGAAATGCGGCATATCTGGCTGCATGGTTAATACTGCGAACATTACCGGAATATTATCAACAATAGCTGAGAGTAAGCCAACCATTATATTTGCTTGAGTGGCGCCAAGTTGGCCATACATCATGCCTGAGGCAAGTTCTAAATAACCTATAAAACCAAGCCCACCAACAGCTAAAATAACACCATAGAAAAAGAATAAAGTATCCCATTCTGCTTGGGCTATTTTATCAAATACATCAAAACTATAGGGGTCTTTGTCGGACCCAGGTGGGTTTTCAGCTGAGTGGCTCCATTTTTTTGACTTTAACCGCAGATAATAGCCATAAAACTTTAAATAAGCTAAACCAAACATCATGCCAAACACTGGCGGTATATGCAGGAAGTTATGAAAGCTTACCGCGGTAATAATCGTTGTAATAAATAAACCAACAATTACCAGCCCGCCAAATTTCATGCCATTATTGTCGACACCGGATTTGTTATCGGGTTTACCTTTTGGCAGCACCATATGCATACAAGCAGCTGGTACTACAAAATTAATGACCGACGGTATAAATAAAGAAAAGAACTCGGCAAAATCGAGCATACCCTTTTGCCAAACCATTAACGTGGTGATATCACCAAATGGGCTAAAAGCCCCACCAGCGTTGGCCGCCACGACAATATTAGTGCACGACATAGCTACAAATTTTGGCTGGCCCACACCTACGGCCAAAACTACCGCGCACATAATTAAAGCAGTGGTTAGGTTATCGGCAATTGGCGAGATAAAAAAGGCCAGTATACCTGTCATCCAAAACAAAGTTCTGTAACTAAAGCCTTTAGAGACTAGCCAGTTTCGCAGCGCGTCAAATACGCCCCGCTCTAACATGGCGTTGATATAAGTCATGGCTACCAGCAAAAAGAAAAATAGCTCGGCATACTCTAGAAAATTATGGCGAATACCAATTTCAACGGCATGCTCCATATTTTCACCGCGATACGCAATCGCAATAATAATCCAAATCAAACCAGCAGCTAACAACACAGGTTTTGATTTACGTAAGTGCAACTGCTCTTCTAATATGACTAACACATAGGCTAGAACAAAAATAAATATACACATCATACCAGCGGTTGAACTTGTAAGGTCCAGAGCTTCATGCCCAGGGGCAGTAGCAGCAAAACTTAGGCTGGGAAAACAAGAGAGTATAAAAACAAATATACTCAAAAATGAAAAAGGCATTAAACGCCTCACGCCGAACGCTATAGGGAACATATAAAACTCCGCTGACACTTGGGTGAAAAGTAGAAATCGAGACAAGTCTAGGCGATATATTCTACTACAGCGAAGTGAAGTCTATTCAATTTTTTTGGTTTTTTTTAAGCTCGTGCTTCTTCCTTATAACATTTAACATATTCAGACTTTGCCTCTTGTTGAGACTTGCCTTTAAGTTCAGCCCAAGCTTTATATTTGGCACGCCCAACCATATCTATCATAGAGGGCTTCGAGCCACTCACATCACCCTCTGTTGCCTGCTTATAAAGTGCATACATTTTAAGTTTTAGATTTTGCGGTAAGGGTTTAGTTGAAGTAGAATTTTTGATGTCTGCAACTGTTTGCGAAAATTCTTGCTCAATATCGCTTCCAGACAAGTCATTAGTTGACGCACTACTGGCATTCTTAGCGTTCATAAGTTTTTCCTTATATAGATTAAATCTTTAGTTGAACTATCAATAGTAGCAAGCTAGAGCATAGCGTCATAGATTATTTTTTATAATGTAGATTATTTAGGTCATTGCTGTCGTATACTTAACAATCAACAAACAAATAATATCATTTTAATTCGAAAGCTTAGGGATAGGTTGTTATGTTTCAAATTGGTATTGTGCTGGTAATTATTGGGACAACCTTATTTTCGTCGAAATCTATTCTTATTCAATGGATTATGCAACAAGGCGTTAACGTTGAACAACTCATGGTTTTACGCATGTCTTTTTCTTTCCCACTGTTTTTAGCTATGGGAATCTGGTCATATCAACGATTAACAATTAAGCCTCAAATTCAAGATTACCTTGCCATAATGCTGGTAGGTATTCTGTGCTATCACTTGGCGAGTTATTTGGATATGTGGGCTTTGCAATCCATATCTGCTGGGCTTGAGCGAATTTTACTTTTTTCTTACCCCATTTTTGTGACTATATATCAGCGGTTTCGCGGCGAAAAATTTGTACCTACTCAGTATATCGGCGCTATTTTAAGCTATTTAGGTATACTTATATTTTTTTGGGAAGATCAATCCCACACTCAAGATTCGTTAGTATGGGGAGTTGTTGCTATGGTAATTGCGGCAATGCTCACCGCCATGTTTACTATTGCGAGTCAAACCTATGGTAATAAATTAAATAGTTATTTCTTTACCTCTGTAGCTATGGGGATTACAGCATTAAGTATTGGGCTACACACGTTAATTTATATGCAGACCAATGCTCAAGAATTTGCTCAATTAAGCTGGAATTTTTCTGCAGTAACTTGGTTTGGTATTAGTATTTTGGCAATTGCCTGCACACTCATCGCCTCAATATGTTTTAACAGAGGCATCTCACTTGCAGGTGCATCCGCTGGCAGTATTGCAGGCACTATTGGCCCAATTATTACCATAGTTTTAAGCGCATTATTTTTTGGTGAAATTATCACCTGGATTCATTGGTTTGGTGTAGCCCTAGTTGTCCTAGGGGTTGGCCTAGTCAGCCAACATGAAAGATTAAGCCAGGTATTGTATAAATATGGCGTTTTAAAAAAAGCTTTGATTTAAATTCTGGTTTAGTTTAAATCTAAACGAAGAGGTGCTCATGTACAATCGAGTAGACTATTGGCAAGCGCCGTATAGCTTGAGCAGGTGTTAAGCTTAGATTCTGAACGAGGCTAATTTTAAAACAAGAGGATCCAATGAATAAGAGAGTAGTTAATTTTTTTCAGTCAAAAACAGCACCGGGTGTGCTTTTATGTATTGCTACTGTACTGGCATTACTTATAGAAAATTCCGCCCTCAGACATTTTTACGAAGGATTTCAAAATATACCAGTAACCTTTCGATTCAGCAGCTTTATTATCGACAAGCCACTTTTGCTTTGGATTAACGATGGCTTGATGGCCATTTTTTTTCTACTAGTGGGTTTAGAAATAAAGCGAGAAGTCCTTGAGGGACATTTAAGTCGGTTTGATCAAATTGTCCTCCCTGCTGTGGCAGCTCTTGGGGGGCTTGCAGTACCAGCTTTAATTTATTTTAGTTTTACGGCAGATGATTCAGTGACACGTCAAGGCTGGGCTATTCCCGCGGCAACTGATATTGCTTTTGCTTTAGGTGTATTGGTAATGCTTGGTAAACGAGTTCCAGCATCGCTCAAAATTTGTCTTGTAGCAATTGCTATTATTGATGACTTAGTGGCAATTATAATAATAGCTCTTTTCTATACTGCAGAAACTTCTTTACTTGCCTTAGGGTTTGCCTTTATTGGGCTTATGATAGTACTTGCCATGAATCTCAAAGGTGTAAGTCGCCTCGCTCCCTATCTTGTTATGGGGGTCTTTATTTGGGCTTGTGTATTGAAGTCTGGAGTTCATGCAACTTTGGCAGGTGTTGCTTTAGGCTTATTAATTCCTATGAACTGTAAAGTGAAGCCGAAACACTCTCCTTTAAAATTGCTTGAACACAGCCTGCATCCATTCGTCACACTTTTTGTCCTGCCACTGTTTGCTTTTGTCAATGCTGGAGTATCGTTAGTAGGTGTTACACCAGAGATATTTATGAACCCAGTCACGATGGGCATTCTATTTGGTTTGTTTTTTGGTAAGCAAATTGGTGTTATGGGCTTATCTTACCTGGCCGTAAAGCTCGGCTGGTGTCGTTTACCAGATGGTGTAAGCTGGATGCATTACTATGGAATGGCATTATTGACAGGAATAGGTTTCACTATGAGTTTGTTCATAGGCACTCTTGCGTTTGAAACCTCAGGTTATGCCACAGCTGTTCGACTTGGTGTATTAAGTGGATCGATACTATCAGGCTTAGCCGGTGTTGCTGTACTACTTTTTGTAGCAAAGACAGTATCAACCTCACCCGTGAACGATTGAAAAGTGTATAAACTACAAGCCCCCAAAAAAGACAGGTGTTGCACTTGGATTGTTAATGGGTCTACCTATAGACCGGTTCATACCTACTTTTTGTAAGGTTGAGCCGTAGAGCATCAAATGGTTGGCAATCCCCCTTAAGCAATTATTTACCCATTAGGTAGCTAATCGCTCGTAAAGAATCGAGCAGCCAATCAAGATTAAAATAATTCCGCCGATAATCTCGGCTCTATCCCCTATTCGATCACTCAGAGAGCGGCCCAGCATTACGCCAATAGTCACCATGATGAAAGTAGCGCTACCAATGGCCAGAGCTGCAACTAATATATTTACATCGACAAAAGCCAGGCTCGTACCGACTGCAAGCGCATCTATACTGGTGGCAAAAGCCGTGAGCATTAATACTGGTAAAGCATGTTGTGTTTTTTTCTCAAGCCTTGGTTCAAGCTCGCCATCAAATTCTGCTTCTGACTTTAAACCATTATAAATCACATGCAAGCCAAGTAAAACCAATACTGTAAATGCAATCCAGTGATCCCACATACCTACATATTGCGAAGCGGCTTGGCCAATACACCAACCAATTACAGGAGTAATAGCTTCAATAGTGCCGAAAATTAAGCCCATTCTTAGAGCTTCAGTGATTCGAGGCTTATGTAATGAGGCCCCTTTCGCAATAGCAGCGGCAAAAGCATCTGTAGACATGGCAAGGGAGATCATTAATAGTGAATACGGATTCATGAACAGCTACTGTGTTAATTAGTCGAAGGGTACCGACAAAGTATAATGTATCAACACACTTAAACCAAGAGGCTTAAGCATGCTCCAATCACCAGCCAAATTATTGCAACACTAGTCACACAGGCTAAAATTTTATCTGTAATTGAAGTCTTACTCTCAGTTTGTTTATTCTTTTTGCTTTGGTCACTTGCTTTGCTCGACTTACTTTCAGTATTATCATTTTTAGATGATTGATTTTTTCGCTTAAACCATAATATAAAACATGCACTTAACACAACAAAGAGCCCATTAATGACTGCAGTATAATTTAATTTGAAAAACTCTCGATCTGTCATTTTTTTAACGTTTTCTGAACTCGGTAACTGGTCGAATAAATTAAGACCATAATGCATGAGCAAGGAAGAGATTACGAGCACGACCAAAAATACAAAAGAAATATAAAAAGCCATTTTCCAACCATAATATTTGGCTTGAATTCGCAAGACTGGTAACACCACTAAATCACTGAATATAAATGCCATTACTCCCGCAAAGCTGACGCCATTACCAAATAATACAGCAGCTAATGGAATGTTACCCATGGAGCCTATAAATGTTACAAAAGCCGCTACAGGACCAACAATAGTTTGCACAAGAATTTCAAAAAAGCCAGCATCGGTACCAGCGCCTAAAAATAGAGATTGAAAAAAAGAAGTTGGCACAAATGCAGCGATAATACCTGCTACTGTAAAACCTATAGTGACATCTTGCCACACCATATTCCATTCCATAATATAATGCTTAGCAACTTTGAACCATCCATCTCGGCTCATGATCTGCTCACGCCAACTCTTTGAATCTGTATTAGAGTCATCATCCTTATCTAAGGATTGCGCATGCTCTCTAGCAGTTTCAATAAGTTGTTTTGGATAAGTAAATCGCACTAAAGCCCACATCAAGCCAATCAAGAGTAGGCCACCAACATATTCACCGACAACAAATTGCCAGCCTAAAAATAAGCTAATAACTATGCCCAACTCAATGACTAAATTGGTCGAACCTAATAAAAAAGCCAATGATGGGATAAAGCCCGCCCCTTTAGCAAATAAAGCTCGAGTGGTCGAAAGCGCTGCAAAAGAACAAGAACTGGAGATAAACCCAAAAAATGAAGCCAGGCCGACGCTTTTCATAGAAGTATCACCAATACTTTCGCGCATACGTTTCTGAGTGACAAACACTTGAATCATCGAACTTACAAGATAACCCAAACCAAAGGCCCAAAACGCCATCCAAAATAAACCAAGCGAGGTATAGGCTGCTTTCTGCCAGAGTATAAAAAATTGATCCATTATTGCTTGCCTTATATCTACTTTCAATTAAATTTATATTGTATAGCTGGACTTTACTTATTAAGCATAAAACCAACTATTCCAAGCAAATGTTTGCTAGAATAATTTAATGCGTACATTAATTATCGTTTTAATTGCCGGTTTACTTTTTTCCAATATAGCTAATGCAGCTCAGATATGCTGTTGGTCAATGGAAAACTCGCACATGAGCGACACAAATTCTTGTACCACCGCCAGTGGAGATGACTCTTTTAAAAACCAGCATATTCATAGCAGTGACCATCAACAAAATGACCATGATCAAAATAACCCTGCTAACCAAGTATTAAACGACCATCAATGTGAATGTGAGGGTTGTATGCCCATGGTGGAGTTATTAAAAATTCTTCCTATTCAACATGAATTCGCGTCAACATTACATAATGAGCCATCCCAGTTGTTTACCTCAGCCATACCCACTCGCACCGCTCCGCCCCCTAAAGCAAACGCCTAAATTGAATGCGCCATTGCGCAGTATTTGTGTTTATTGATTGCTAATCAATAAACACATCGATATTCTCTTTTTAGGACTTCGTCATGAAAACCCATTTATTTTTACTGATTAGCTTATCAGTATTAGGTGTGTCAGCTCATGCTCACACGTTAGAATACTATTTTGACCGCTTGCAACAACACCCAAAAATATTAGAAATAATAGCCAAAAGTGACTCCTTCCAAGCACAAGCGCAAGGTGAGCTAGGGCTTGAAAACCCACATTTTATTATTGGGATTGATAATCTACCAATTAGTGACCCTGCATTTGATTCCTTTTTACCCACCTCAAAAGTGGTTGGTGTGCAGCAAACTATTTCAAGTTCAACCTTGCGAAAAGCCAATTCAGACAAATATACCACGAGCGCACAACAACAAAAACTACTTGCTCAATACAGTCTCCAACAATTAAAAGCAAGTTTTATCACTCAGCTAGGTGAACTTAATACAGTCAAGCAGCTGGGCAGCGTGGAAGATAATAAGCTCAAGATTTACCAACTACTCAATCAAGAAATTGCCGGACAACAAGCCTCAGGGCAAGCCGTATTCGATGAGTTTTATATGCTCGATATAGAAATCATTGATATTAAGCAACGCATTAATGACCTCAAAGCACTGGAACTTCATCACCAAGAAAAGCTCATCCATTTAGTAGGTGAAGTGCCACAATTGCAACAACCTCAGCAAGTTATGCAAAAGTGGGATCATAATTCAACGTTACTTTACCCGCTGCTCATTGCGCAAGAATCAGTGCGAATGGCTCAAGCAGAAGTGAACAGAGCTGAAGCGGCCTTCAAGCCATCTTATGCAGTGCAAGCACTCTATAAACAACGAGAATCCAGCCCACAATTTGCAGGTGATGACTGGGTAAGCTTGCAAGCTTCTATATCTATTCCGTTATGGTCAGCACAAAACCAAACACCTAAAAAAAATGCTGCCAAAGCCCAACACTACAGTAAAACCTTGGCCCTCAAAGACACACAGCAGCTTTGGCATCATCGAATGCAAACTTTAGCCGCCGAGATTACTAGTGCGACACAAAACATTGAACTCCTAAGTCAAAAAAGCACTGCCATTCAAAAGGTTATTCAAGCTCAAAAAAGTTCATATGAAACTGGCCGCTCACTGCAAACCAATGTGTTAAAAGCACAGATTAAGCAACTCAAAATCCAGGCTCAAACGCTTAAACTAACTAACAATCTTCAAAAGCTTATTGCTGCTTTTAATAGTCATATTGTGCCGCAGCCAACTCCAAATAAATTAAAGGGAGCAAATAATGAAAACTACTAAAATGTATATCATACATATTCTTACACTATTGATTGCATTAATTATTATATATCCGCTTAGCATATCACCAGCATTCGCTGAGAGTGTTAAATATACCTGCCCTATGCATACTCACTACGTGTCTGCTGAGGATGGTACCTGTCCAATTTGTGGTATGAATTTAGTCCCAATTAAAGCAGAAAAAGATTATGCAGATACTTCAATACAATTGCCTGCTGCAGTCATTCAAAAAATGGGCGTCAAAATAGCGCCTGTAAAAATGACACTATTTGGTCAAAATATACGCAGCTATGGTGTTGTTACCGCTAACCCTCGAGCAACTCAAGTAGCCAATGCCAGAGTAAGTGGTTGGATTGAAGACTTATCGATTACAGCAGTGGGCGATGAAATTCATCTTGGCGATCAGCTTTTTACGCTTTATAGTCCAGATTTAATTTCAGCCCAACAAGATTATCTAGCGGCTTTAAATACCGGGATAAAAGGACGCATAGATTCCAGCGCCAAACGATTAATAACTTTAGGCATGTCTGAAAAAGTCATTCAACAACTGCGTCAGTCGCGAATGGTATTGGATCAGGTGCCGTTTTATTTTGAACCTACTATTTCAACGCCAGCTAAAAATAAATCACAAACTAAAAACAAACCTCAACCTGTATGGCATGTGAGTGAAGTCATGGCTCAACCTGGTAGCTACATTCAGCCAGGTACACCTATTGCAACTCTGCAAAATTACGCCAATGTATGGGTGCAGGTGGATGTAGCAATACAAGATTTAGAGTTTTTAAGCTTGCAAACACCCGCAAGAGTTAAGCTCGCCAATCGAGGTGATACAGAACAATTAGCACAAGTAGACTATTTATACCCAACAATTGACGCTGCTACTCGTACTGGACAAGTTCGATTAGTACTCGATAATGCAAAGGGTCTCTTTAAACCTGGCGCCTATGCCGACGTAGTCTTCGAAGCCAATAGTCAAGAGCGACTCAGTGTACCAGCTGAAGCTATTTTAAAAAGCGGTACCGGGGATTACGTCGTTATTGCGCTAGGAAAAGGTCGTTTTAAATCGCAACCAGTTCTGACAGGCATTACAAGTCATGGCCGTACTGAAATAATTAACGAAAAAACTCCAGCCAGCCTTAGAGTCACGGCCAACCTTGAAGAAGGCACAAATATAGTTGTAAGCGGCCAATTTTTAATTGATTCAGAAAGCAAACTGCGTGAATCTTTTAATAAATTGCAAACAAATCAAAAATCTACCAATGATGCTCAAAAAACAAAACAACACAAGACACCATTGGGAGGCAGCCAGCATGATCACTAAAGATCCTACCCAATCATTGGTCGCTCAAGTTATAAACTGGTCAATCAACAATCAGTTATTAGTCATTGTTGGCACCTTAGCACTTGTCATCTATGGTCTAACTACACTTCAAAAAATGCCTTTAGATGCTATTCCCGATTTATCGGATACTCAAGTGATTATTCGGACAGACTTTCCTGGCCAATCTCCACAAATTGTTGAGGACCTAGTCACTTATCCGCTCTCTACTACAATGCTAAGCTTACCTAAAACTAAAGATGTACGTGGCTTTTCCCTATTTGGGTCTTCATTTATATATGTAATTTTCGAAGATGATGTCGACCAATACTGGGCACGCAGTCGAGTTGTGGCAGCACTGTCAAAAGTACAAAACACCTTACCCGAAAATGCAACATCTCAGTTAGGCCCAGACGCCACAGGTGTGGGTTGGGTTTATCAGTATGCTTTGGTAGACCAGAGTGGCACTCATGATTTAGCTGACTTAAGATCGCTACAAGATTGGTTTTTAAAATTTGAATTAGCCACCGTGCCTGGTGTTTCGGAAGTGGCTTCTGTAGGCAGTTTTGTCCGTGAATATCAAGTATTAATTGATCCAAACCGACTCAGAGCCTACGATATCCCCTTAACTCAACTCATCAAAACAATACAATCTGCCAGCCAAGAAGTTGGCGGTAGAATTATCGAGCAAGGCGAAACAGAATTTATGATTCGCTCGAAAGGATATGTTTCAAACCTTGATGATTTAAAATCTACCCTTGTCTATGCCAAAAATGGCACGCCTGTTTTACTTGAAGACGTGGCTCGCATTATAGAAGGCCCACAACTTAGGCGCGGAGTCACCGAGCTTAACGGTGAAGGCGAAGTGGTCAGTGGTATTATTGTAATGCGTGCAGGTGAGAATGCACTTGAAGTGATCAAAGGCGTCAAACAAAAAATACAACAACTTAAAAAAAGCTTGCCAACGGGTGTTGAAATTAAAACAGTCTACGACCGGGCCCCTTTAATTCAAGGAGCTGTTAAGTATTTATTTAACAAGTTGCTTGAAGAAGGTTTAGTAGTCGCATTAGTCTGCTTTATATTTTTACTTCACGTACGCTCTGCTTTAGTTGCAATCATCACCCTGCCGCTCGGTATATTCGCAGCCATGATTATTATGTCTTGGCAAGGTATTACGGCAAATATTATGTCTTTAAGTGGTATTGCTATCGCTATTGGCGCAATGGTTGATGCATCGATTGTCATGGTTGAGAATGCTCACCGGCGACTCTCTGAACTCAAATCAACAGCAACCTCGCAAGATAAGCGAGCAGCATTGCTATTAGCGGCTCAAGAAGTTGGGCCTGGCTTATTTTTTTCACTCTTAATTATTACGGTCTCGTTTTTACCTGTATTTGCACTTACTGGGCAATCCTATCGGCTCTTTTCACCGCTAGCTTTTACAAAAACTTATGCCATGGCCTTCGCTGCGTTGTTTTCCATAACTCTAGTGCCCATTTTAATGCTCTGGTTTATTCGTGGCAATATTCGTCAAGAATCTGCTAATCCACTCAATCGATGGTTTATCAATTGCTATAAACCCATTTTAAATACTGCTTTGCGTTTCAAATGGATTACAGTTTGTATCTCAATAATTCTAATAATAAGCATGGCCTACCCTCTTTCGCGACTCGGTTCAGAATTTATGCCAGCACTCTACGAAGGTGAGCTACTTTATATGCCAACCACCTTACCTGGTGTATCAATTACTCAATCAAAACAAATATTGGCGCAAACCAACCGGGCAATTAAAAGTGTACCTGAAGTTGACAGAGTGTTTGGGAAGTTAGGTCGCGCAGATACCGCTACAGATTCTGCACCAATTTCTATGATTGAAACTTGGATCAAACTCAAACCAAAAGATCAATGGCGTGAAAACTTAACTCTCGCAGCATTAAAACAAGAACTTGATAATAAAACGCAATTACCAGGTCTAGTCAACAGTTGGGGCTATCCAATTAAAATTCGCATGGATATGAACTCCACAGGTATTCGCACCCCGGTAGGTATTAAGATTTCTGGGGAAAACCTTCAACAAATTAACCAAATTGCTTTAGATTTAGAGTCAATTATGAAAAGCGTACCTGGCACTCGATCTGCATTTGCCGATCGTGTTCAGGGCGGTAAATATTTGGAAATTACACCCAACAGAAGCGATCTCGCTCGCAACAATATAGATATGATGACTTTCCAAAAAGTGATTCAAACCGCACTGGGCGGCATGAAACTTGCCGAATCTATACAAGGCCGTGAAAGGTACGACATCATGTTACGCTATGATCGGCCATTTCGAGAAGATCTCGACAGCCTTAAAAATATTCTTATACCCACCTCACAAGGCCAGCATATTCCACTGGCAGAGCTTGCCACAATCGAGTTTACACAAGGCCCGCCAATGCTTAAATCAGAAAATGCCCGCCTCACTGGTTGGGTCTTTGTGGATATTGAAGGTCGTGATATAGGCACATACGTGCAAGAGGCGCAAAAAATTGTGGCGGATAAAGTGAGTTTACCTGCTGGATATTCTATTGAATGGTCTGGTCAATTTAAGCAAATGTTAGCAGCCAAAAGCAAAATGCAAATTGCGATTCCACTAGCAGCTTTAATAATTTTTGTTTTGCTCATGTTGCATTTTGGTCAGCTCGATCGAACTTTAATGGTCATGTTATCACTGCCATTTGGTTTAATTGGCGGTATATGGGCTTTATATTGTGCCAACTATAACTTTTCAGTAGCAGTTGGTGTTGGTTTTATTGCTTTAGGCGGTATTGCTATAGAAACAGCGGTGATTATGATACTTTATATTGATCAACAAATGAGACTGGAAGCTCCAGAAAATAGTGTACAATTGCTTAAAACCATAATTCATGGTGCGGTTTTAAGAGTTCGGCCAAAACTTATGACAGTACTCACAATTTTTGCTGGGCTAGCGCCCATTTTCGTAACCGAAGGCTTGGGCTCAGATGTTATGCGTCGTATTGCTTTGCCAATGCTTGGTGGCATGATCTCAACCACATTACTCACACTTATTGTTGTCCCAGTCGTGTATTATTTATGGGAAAACCGTAATTTTAACAACAAAACACCGCCGGAGTTCTCATGAGCCAAGATCACGACCATCATCACCATAATACAGACAACATGGATGAAAAAAAACTAACAGCAGCTGTTGCGATTAATGTCTTACTTACATTGGCACAAGTAGTTGGAGGTATTTTATCTGGCAGCTTATCGCTTATTGCCGATGCGCTACATAACTTTAGTGACGCAGCAGCCCTTGGTATCGCCTTGTTCGCTCGCAAAATAAGCCGTAAACCAGCGGACACATTGAAAACATTTGGTTATAAAAGAGCTGAAACTATTGCAGCTTTTATCAATTTAATTACTCTGGTAATCATTGGCCTCTACTTGGTGGGCGAGGCATTCTGGCGTTTCTATGACCCACAACCTGTGGTTGGCTGGGCAGTGGTTGGGATTGCAAGCTTGGCGCTTATCGTTGATATCGTGACTGCATTTATGACCTATTCGGCATCAAAAAATAGTTTAAATATTCAAGCCGCATTTTTGCATAACTTATCTGATGCTTTTGCCTCGATCGCTGTCATTATTTCTGGCATAGCCATCATACTTTATGAAGCCTATTGGACTGATACATTATTAACCTTAGTCATCGCAGGGTTTATTTTGTGGCAAGGCTTTACCATGCTGCCACAAGTTATTCATATCCTTATGCAAGGCACCCCTAAAGATATTGAAATAAACAAAGTTATTGAAACTTTAGAATCTATGGAGCAAGTCATTAACGTACATCATGTACACATATGGCAGCTGGATGAATATAAAAATGCTTTGGAAGCCCATATCGTCACCGATATTGCAGACCTTAAAACCATTGAACATTTGAAGATTTTAATCAAAGATTGCTTGTCAAAGGAGTTTGCCATAGCGCATACAACCTTAGAATTTGAACATCCATCGTTTACTCAACAATGCCAAACAACCTAGATATCAAACAACCTAGCCGTAAGGCTAGGATTTAAATAGACACATTAACTGAGCTTTGTGAAAATAAACTTTGACTGAGTATCTCAAGGTCGCTATTGCCATCAACCTCAGGCATAGCCGCGTCAGAATCAATTGAATAATCAGTACTTATATTGGATATATCTACCGCCAGTTCGCCGGCATCCACATCGAGTACTACCGTATTGCCGATAATTGAATGGTTATTGCCAACACCGGCCATCTCTACCGCCAGTTCGCCGGAGTCTAACTGATCTTCTGGTAGTTGACGGGGTTCATTATTAATCTGAGCAATATTGTTAGTCGCCTGTGATGAGTTGTCATGGCGCTTTAAAGCTTGAGTGAGTATGCCAGCGAGTACCATTACCATCGCCCCGCCAAGAAAAGTGCCTACGCCAATTAAAATCCCCTTTAATACTTGACCTTGTAGCTTAGAGTCAGTCGCTTCAGGCTTTGAACTCGGAATTGATATTGGTTGTGCATCGGTTCCATCGACAGTGAAAGGTGGCCAGTATTCGCCGTTTACTTCACTTGGAATATTAGCTTCACTTGGTGCTTGGCTGGGGTTATCACTCTGCTGTGCCAATACTTGAGCTTTTAAAATTTTGCGGCCCATAGCTGGTGAATGCATATCAGTGAGTGAGGTTGAATGAGGCAAACTATTAAAAGCCGATTGCGTGGGCTTAGGTGCTTCTTGAATGGCTGCAAGACTAGTAGCTGGTGAAGCATCAGCCTTACCGCTAACAGCTGCTGTAACCGCTAATGCACTGGTCACAATGTGACCAATTGATGAATTTATCACTTAAAGACTCCAAAAAAATAATTATTTTAATTCTGAGTAATCAATAAAAGTAGCTAAATTCGTGACCTTATGCTTGAGTTGCTTGACTTTTTGAATCTGGATCCACAGGGATGTGGATTAAGCCAAAGTTGATCATGGATGATACATTTTGGCGTCAGATGAGAAAAGTCAAGCAACTCAAGCTTAAGCGCTCTTAATTTCAAATATTATTGCTCAATAATTAACATAATTAATTTGTCGAAATTGACATTTACACGCCATAGATCTAAAGATATAAAATATTTACAAATATATAGATTTTAAAATCAGCTTAAAATTAAGTGATTAAGTGATTAAAAAGTCCTAAGAGATAGATTATTTAGGTTGCAAGCCCTTTTACCTTAGAATAAAAGGGCTTGCCTCTACCTAAGCTGAGGCTTTCTTGAGACTACGCTCTACTATTTCATATAAATCCGGTGAGAGCTCAAGCTGAGCTAACTCATGCAATTGCTGCTGAATAAGCTTTTGGCGCTGCTCATCGTATCTTGCCCATTGAGTCAAGGGAGTGGCCATACGTGCGGCTAATTGAGGATTTGCTTTATTATATTCGACTAAACAGTCTGTCAATAATTGATAGCCACTGCCATCAAGCGCATGAAAACGGCGAGGATTACTGCCAGCAAATGCTCCCATAATTGAGCGCACGTTATTTGGACTTTTAGGGTCGTATAATCGATGCGCTTTTAATTGAGCAATAGTTTCTAAGACACTTTCATTTGGGTTTGATGCCTGGATAGCAAACCATTGATCCATGGCTAGTTGGTCTTGCGCCCAGTCACGCTCAAACATAGCTAATGCTGCCTGTGCTTGTGGCAAATCATCATGTACCAATAATTGTAAAGCACTTAATCGATCGGTGATATTGTCAGCAGCTACAAATTGATCGTAAACCAATTGCTGTATTTCATCTGTTGGGTAGACCGCCAAGAAACTTAAGGCTAAATTTTTTAAAGCTCGCAGCCCTTTATCATTTGTATTGGGGGAATAAGGCCGAGTTTTCAATTCCGAATCACAGAATGAATACATAGTCTGAATTGAATCAAAACAAGTTGTGGCAATATGTAACCGTAAACTTTGTCTACCATCCAAAATATCGTTAACAGCAATGCTCTGGTTGTTGTTTGCTTGCATTTCAGCCAGCGCCGAATAATGTGGCAGCGAACAGACCAGTGCCCGCTCCTCTTCACTTATTGCAGTATTTTCAAACACAGCTTGCCAGGCATCTATTAATGACTTGGCTACTTTGTTATTTTGAGCTTGCCCAGATAATAGAGCTTTTGACATAAGGAGTTGAGCTGATTCCCATCGATTAAATGGGTCTACATCCTTAGCCATAAGTAGCAATAAATGATCATCACTAATATTGGATTGTAAAGTGACTGGTGCAGAGAAACCACGCATAAATGAAGGGACAACCGATTCTGTAACTTCTAAAGTTAAAGTATCTTGCTGCGACTCTAGAATAAATACCGCTTCTAAATTATGCGTATCTTTTTTGAGTTGTGCATGCTCACCTTGAATTTCTACCGGTTTACCTGTGGCTTTACTAATAAGTCCAAATCGAACTGGAATCGATACTGGTTGATTTTTGGCAAATCGTGGATAGCGTTGGGCAAATGAAATTTCTAAGGTATTTTTTGATTCTGTCCAATCAGTATGTATTTTTATCTCAGGTGTACCTGCTTGGTGGTACCAACGCTCAAAAACTTGAGTATTGAAGCCAGAATCCTCAGTCACACTGCTTAAAAAATCTTCTGTAGTTACTGCTTGACCATCAAAACGCTCAAAATACCTTTGGGTACCTTTAAAAAATAACTCATCGCCTAAAATAGTATTCAGCATACGAATCACTTCTGCACCTTTATCGTAGACGGTCACCGTATAAAAATTATTAATTTCAATATATTCTGCAGGACGTATCGGGTGTGCCATTGGACCGGCATCTTGTGGAAACTGCACATTACGAATCATTTTCACCGCACCAATTCGGTGAGCTAACCATGAGTCGACCTCCATGGAAAATTGCTGGTCTCTAAAGACAGTAAAGCCTTCTTTTAAACTCAGTTGAAACCAATCTCGGCAAGTAATGCGGTTACCACTCCAATTATGGAAGTATTCATGGGCTATGACTCCCTCCACACCAGCGTATTGACTGTCTGTGGATGTATTCGGTGAGGCTAAAACGCATTTGGTATTAAAAATATTTAAACCTTTATTTTCCATGGCGCCCATATTAAAATGACTCACAGCAACTACCATGAAAATATCTAAATCATATTCGCGGCCATAGCGTTTTTCATCCCAGGCCATACTATTTTTAAGCGCATCAATGGCGAAATCTACTTTATTTAAATCCTGTGGCTCCACATAAAAAGCCAGTTTAACTTGACGCCCAGAAACAGTGGTAAAGCTGTCTTCTTGCACAGCTAAGTCGCCGGCAACTAAAGCAAACAAATAACAGGGTTTAGGGTGTGGATCATGCCAAGTTGCAAAATGATAACCGTCGTCTAATTCTCCAGAATCGATTAAATTCCCGTTTGACAATAAAATTGGATATTGAGATTTGTTGGCTTCTATACGTGTTTCATAGATTGCCATATTATCCGGACGATCAACATTATAGGTAATTTTACGAAAGCCTTCTGCCTCACACTGAGTACATAACATACCTTTAGATTCGTAAAGCCCTTCTAAGGAGGTGTTTTCAACTGGCTTAATTACCGTAGTAATTTGCAAAGTAAAATGCTCTGGTGGCGTATAAATAATTAATTCTTCTGGCGTAACTTGATACTCATCTGCTTGTAAAACTGCACCGTCCATTTTTATACTTTTGAGAGTTAACTCAACACCATCTAGATGCAGTGGTGATTGGCTGTCTTCTAGCCTACGGACCACCGTTAACTCTGAAATAACTTCGGTTGCATCGGCGGCTAGTCGAAAAAGTAAACTTATTTTTTTGATAAAATAATTTGGTGGCTGATAGTCACTCAGTTTTTTTACAGGTAAAGCGTCTTGGGGTTTGGCCGATGTAGCAACTGCAGACGACATAATTAATATCCTTCTCGGTTTTGGATTTTATTCGCTATTTGAATCTTGCGATGAACTATTGTGACAAGAGGCTCTGTGCACAAAGCCAGTTCTTTGATCAACACTTAGATGCTTATGTTCGTAAATCATCATTGCCTGCAAGGCAAGCTGTAGATCATTACCATTAAAATGGCTGCCATCTGGCCAACGCTGTATGGCAATACACTCTTGAAATGCTGTATGGCCAGTTTCTACAATTAAAGTTTGAATTTCAGCAAGCACGCGTTGTTCACTGGATTTGTCCATGTTTAGGTGTCCCCGGTTAGTCGTGAAGCCCATCCCAGTTTAGACCGAGCCGCTGTGTAGAAACTATGATCAACTGGATGAATTAAGGCTAACTCATGTCGTTTGCGGCGAATATAGAGCTTATCGCCAGGTTTAGCCGCAATACTTGGCTGTCCATCAAAACTCACATGCGGATCCACTCCTCGACTCTCGCCCATGACTAATTTGATCTCAACGCTTGCGCTGACGACTAAGGGCCTATTGGTTAGGGTATGAGGGCAAATAGGCACTAAAGCAATAGCTTCCAAACCTGGATGCATCATTGGCCCACCTGCCGACAAGGCATAAGCAGTTGAACCAGTTGGTGTTGCCACAATCAAGCCATCTGATTTTTGGCTGTAGACAAAGTCGCTGTTGATAAATAATTCAAAATTAATCATTTGTACCGCTTGGCCAGGATGAACAACTACGTCGTTTAAAGCGACACCCGAAGCTAAGAGGCTAGTGTTGCGAATTAAGTCTGCTTCGAGTAGAAAGCGTTTTTCCAATACATATTCGCCTTGTAAAATTGCCTTTAATTGCTGCTCTAGTTCGTCGGGCTTAACATCTGTCAAAAAACCTAATTGGCCACGATTAACTCCAACGATAGGTACATTATGCTTAAATAATTCACGAGCAGCGCCTAAAAGCGATCCATCACCGCCAACCACTATTGCTAGGTCGCATATTTCACCTAACATTCCAGGGCGAGCAATTTGTACACCTAACTCTGGCAAAAAAGCTGCAGTACTCGACTCAATAACAGGTGTATAGCCTTCACTCAACAACCAATGTATTAGATGTTGTAGCGTTTGTTCGATTAATTCTTGACCTTGACGCCCCCATAAACCTATCACTTTGAATTGGCCTTCATTACGGGAATTTCTAGATCGCTTAAAAGTCGAAGCATTATCAACATCTTTATTTTTGGGAGTAGGCATAGAGCCAGGCTTAGAGGAATGTGTCATGTAATATGTCTTATCAGCAATGATGCATAGCAATAGGTTTTAAACATTTGGCCAACAGCTTCCTTGTGTTTGTAGACCTCCATTATGGAGAATCAATGAATTAATTTCTAGTTTTTGATTGTGATCGAGGCATAATGAGCTGTTAAATGACAATCTACTCATTAAAGCATCAGTTATACAGGCTTGTATGACTCGTGGTAAGTAAGTGGGATCCAAGGCTACATTTAATTGATCCACTAGAAATTCTACCACATGCGGCGGATAGGGCTTAAACCCTTGTTGGCCATATTGATAATTTACCCACCACTGAGATTGGTTAGCCCCATAGCTACTCAAATAATGTCTCACTGCTTTGGCCATCCAAGGATAGGCTTTAAAAGCCGCAACACCAATAATGTTGGTTAAGTGTTGCGAATAAGGCGAATATTGAGCTAGAGACGCTTTATATAATCCTAAAATTAATCCTGTTAAAGTCATACCACTGCCCAAACCGGTATAGATTACATCATAGCGGCTCAGTTGTTGAGCATGTGCATAAGCCCAATCAGCAACTCCTTCTAACCCTAAATAACCCAAACCGCCTTCAGGAATAAACCAATAGTTTTTATATTGAATCAGGGTTTCTATAACCTGATGCGCAATACTAGCTTGTTGAGTATGAGGTGCATAGAATTCTCTTAATAGCCGATAGTTACTTCTAGAAACGTATATGATTTCAACACCTAATTGAATCAGACGGGTAATACTTGGCGATGCATCTTTATTAGTTTGCTGGGTATCGCGAATACAAGCAATACATTTCAAACCAAGCTTTTGGCAAATGAGCGCAGCTGCCACCAAATGACTTGAGTAAGCGCCGCCCATAGTCACAATAGGCGTATTGTGTTTATCTAAGTGTAATGAATAATATTTGATGAGCCAGCCGCGCAGCTTAAGCCATTTATTGCCAGAACAAGCCAGATGTAATTCATCGGATTGGCGGGGTTGGTCGCTAAACAATGGATGTGGATGTTGATCGAGCCGCAGAAAATCGCAAGTAATAGCTTGTGGTGTGAATTTTTGCAGTTGTGGGAAATAACTATGCCAATTTGAATCAACTATTACACAGCGTCGATCTATGGATAATTTGGCAGATTTAAAAGCCTCGTCTAATGCTAAAAAGTCAGCAAAACTCATGAAGAAAAAACACGACCTGCTGCACTAACGCCTGTTTTATGACGCTCGCATCGGTCGGAAATGCCAGGGGTATAATTATTTGGATTTTCAGTACGACTAATCCGTTTACCACAACACTCCCCACTACTTAAAGGGGCTTGGCACACAGGTTTTTCATGATGAGTTAACCAAATTCGATAAGCGTCTTCAGTAATACCGCATTTTGCAGCAGCAAAATAGACCGGGTTATCGAGATACTGGGTCATATTATCAACGCTTACAGAGACATGCCCGGCGCCAGGATGAAATGCAATAAAACTTAATCCAGCAACCTCTAACTTAAGAAAAAATTCATCTGCCCCTTGCTTTAATAGCATGATTTTATCACGTCTAAAAATAAGCAATTCTGCTGTCATCTGTTTAACTTTATGCTCTAAAGTATGCTGAGCTTTCAAAGCGAGTTGGTAGTTAGTTTCTTTTTCACTCAAACTTGCATGAAGCGCGGAAATTTGTGCCTCCATTTGCTCTTTAGATTGCTTTTCACAGGCTTCTACTTTTTTTTGTAAACGCTGCTGAAACTCTTTAGTAATAGTTTGTATTTTATTTTGTGCGTTTGTCGAGTAGGCACCAAACTTTTGTTGTAACTCAAAAAGTTGTTGATTTAAAGCTCTATTTTTATCTTCATATTCGTTGGCAACCGATTTAGCAGCTCGTAATTGCTGCTCCATATTTTGCATTGTATCTTGAAAATAAGCATCGTTAGTCGTGGTATGTAAGCCAGTAGTCTGTTGATTAAAAACAGCTTGCTGCTGACCTCCATTGGGTTGTAAGGTTGCATGCTCGCCACCAATAGACATTGGCTCACCAGGCAAGCATAAATTATTAGTATCTATGGCCTGTATAACATTTTGCACAGTCTTGTCGGTAGGGTCCCACAGCGAATCTCTTTGCCACTCAATACCACATTCACTTTGAGTGACTTGACGCAACTGGGCGCCATGAACAGTTTTTGGGGTAGCTTTTTGGATAAGGCTTGAAAATGGTACATTCCAGGTTCGCGGCGGCTCGCCTTGACCGTCGAATTCTACGAGAAAATACACCATAGAAATTGGTTTTAAATGAACATTAATCTCACAATAAACCCCGCGCGCTATAGAGTTTGCCATATCATCGATACCAACAACTCCATCCAAAACAGCTTCAAATTCGGCAAACATCATTTCTCTATAGACCGAATTATCTTCAGCGATAAAAAAAATAATTTGTTGCGTTTTAACTATTTCAGCCATTATTGATGCACTTACTCTCATTATTTATAAGTTGATTGCCAGTTGATTCAATAAGTGTAGCCTAGCTAAGCCGAAGACTTAATGGCCAGTTTTACATATCTGTAAATAATTTTTAATGACGTTATCCCAACCTACCGATAAAGACTCAACTATTAATGCATGGCCAATTGAGACTTCTAAAATTTTCTCAATGGATAAAAATTCAGATAAATTAGCTAAATTAAGATCGTGCCCAGCGTTGACCCCAAAACCGAGTGACTGTGCGGTTTGCGCAGCTTGTTTATATCGAGCTAAAGTTTCCGTATATTTGTCTTGTTTAAAGGCGTTCGCATATTCTTCGGTGTAGAGTTCGATCCGATCAACGGCAAGGCCTTTTAAAGCTTCAATTTGTTGAATATCGGCATCCATAAAAACCGCAACCCGGCCACTCGCGGCTTTTAAGGGCGGTAGCATCATCTGTAAAAACTCATAGTACTCGGTTGCCTGCCAACCATGATCAGACGTGATTTGATTTGGACCGTCGGGCACTAAAGTCACTTGGGCCGGCTTGCATTCAGCTACTAACTTCACAAATCGAGGCGAAGGAAAGCCCTCAATATTAAGTTCAACATTTGGGTGTTGGGCTATTAATTGAGATAATTGGCGAGCATCATCGCGAGTAATATGGCGTTCATCTGGTCGCGGGTGAATAGTTATACCCTGAGCTCCAAGATGGATCGAATGCGCGGCAAAAGCTGTAACACTTGGGAAGTCACTGCCTCGAGAGTTACGCAGTAAAGCAATTTTATTTAAGTTTACGCTGAGCATTGTCATGTATTATATCCTTTTCAATAATTATGCACGCTGAGGGCTTAAATTCTATTCGTAAGCCAAATACAGCTTGCAAAACGCCCAGTGATTGATGAACGGCGATAGGAGTTAAAGCGGTGATCGGCAAAAGTGCACAGCCCGCTTAGGGTAATATTTTCGGTTTCTAAGCCAAGCTGTTGTAATTGCTGGCGCGCGACACCGGCTAAATCTATATTTATACCTGCTTTGGTCTGCTGAAAAAGATCCTGCAACGGTGTTTTTTGCGGTTTAGATGGCTTAAAATTTAAACTCTGCAGTAAATCTGTGTAAACTTCATGACCAACACTATAATAAGCTTGAGAGATACAAGGGCCGATATATGCGAGTAACTGCTTTGGAGTATTTGCAAAGTTCTTCAATGTGTTAGCAATAATGTGCTGAGCTAAACCTCGCCAACCAGCATGGACAGCAGCAACCTCGCGCCCTTCAATATCACACAATAAAATTGGCACACAGTCTGCAGTTAAGACACTACACACAATCCCTGGAATTTGTGTATAGCTGGCATCTGCTAATGGCTCTTGGTTTGTTTGATCTGAGCTGTGCACAGTTAAACATTGATCAGTATGACGCTGCTGCAACCACTGAATATCTTGTCCATGTGGTAAGCTTGTGAGTAAATTTTGTCGACGACGATTCACCGCCAAGGCATCATCTTCTATATGGTTTGCTAAGTTATATTCACCATACTTGCAATTTTGCAACCATGAGTTGGTATTAATATCGCCTTGAGCAAGCGTAATGGCAGCACTCACCTGAACTGGTATTTTCCATTGAGGAGTTATCATTGGAAATTGCTTTTGCAGCAGCTGACTCATTACAAGCGATACACTGAAAAAGTCATTACCCGAGACATCACTTTCATCCCCCCTCGAACAAGTAAAGGTAATTCCTGAGCACCAAGAGCATTGGCACTATCCCCATGTTGTGCTTCATCCACTCGCATTTGTTCTAAAATAATTCGGCTTGAAAAATCGTTGTCTGGGATAGACTCCAAATGACTATCTAAGTGCAAGCAAACCTGACGCTCTGTTTCTTCGACAAAACCAAGACTAAAAGGATCGCCTAGTGTGCCAGCGACTACACCCATTATATAAGAGCCAGTATAAAATAAAGCGTTAAGTCGGCTCGGCTGAGAGCCAAGCTCAACAAGCCGCTGGCCGCACCATGCCAGATGATCTGCCTCTTCACGTGCAGCTTCTAACATCGCTTGGGTAATCTTGTCAGAGTGAGCCGATAATGCCTGCCCAGCATATAAAGCTTGGGCACAGACCTCACCCGTGTGATTAATACGCATTAACCCAGCCACGTGTTTTTGGCTTTGATCTGAGACCCCAACATTATCTTGAGCTTTCAATACAGGGGGCAACATTTGTGGTGGGTACGGCCGCTGAGACGGATTTTTATGGCCATGGGGGACTCTAAGCGAATGAGTTAACAGGCGTTGAGAATGAGAGCAAGCTCTATCTAAAATATGAGTGAACAAGCCCATTGTGACCTCGCTTGCAGAGTGTTAACTAAAAAATCATTAACCAGGAGGCCAAGTTAAGTCTCGACCTGCCAGAGCATGTAAGTGAATATGATACACACTTTGACCGCCAGCTGCATTGCAATTCATAACTAGACGATAACCTACGCCATCTTCACCGATTGATTTAATATACTGTTGCGCCTCAAGATAAAGCTCACCAACTTGGCTAATATTCTCTTGAGTGAGATCGTTGATTGTTGGAATATGAGTTTTAGGGATAAATAATACATGATGTGGCGCTTGCGGGTTAATATCTTTAAAACCCATTACAGTATCAGTATTTACCACTGTCTCGCAGGGTATTTTGCCATTAATCATTTTACAGAATAAGCAGTCATCATGAAGCATAAGTGGTCCTTTTTTTTGGTACTCGTGAAGTAGTTTAAAGTTTGAAGTAGTTTAAAGTTTATAGATTAAAGTGCTTATTAAACTCCTAAGTTTGAATCTTTAACAGCTTGTTCGATAGTCGCTTGTGCATCTGGATTCGCTTTATGATCCACACCTTTCACTAACCGAGGCGAGCGATTAAAGATTGTATCAGTCTCAAGTTCATGAGCCAAAGGGTTTTCTGCATTGAAATGCTTCATGAGTTGCGACACAAATATACCACGAGTAAGTTCTTTTAACTCGGCATCAAATAACCAGTCCGCATGGGAAGCTTGCACATTAACATAAACACCATCCTCACCCTGATAAGCATCCCAAAAGTGATGAGCGTTACAACGTTTATCAAAATTGATGGTATCAGTTGGTGCTCGAAAAATAGCACATTTTGTTTTAATTTTAGCCATTAACGAGTCTTCTTTCGAAACAACTCCAGGAATTGGCGCTACTGGATTTGCTGACCATTTTTTGGAAATAAAATGCGGTGGCCCGCCCATATTCACAGGATCAATTGCTAACACTACAGCTACCCGAGGATCGATTGCGGCATGATAAAACGCAAGCTTAGCACCTCTTGAATGACCCATAACCGCAATTTCTTGAGGATTAAATTTATGCTCTAAGGGTGAATCTTCGCCTAATAAATGATCAGTAAAACTTTTAATTTCTAAAACATCCCGCTCATGATTAATTTCTTTAGGGTTTTGAAAAATCATTCCCTGGTGTTCAAATAAACCAATAGCAATAAACCCCATACTTGCTAAATGGTCCATATAGCTTGTATAAACTTGCATATCATAAAATTCTTTGCCCATAGGCAATTTTAATTCGCCAACAAATGAAGGTGGCGAGACTAACACTATGGGCGATGACGAATTTTTTTGAGCTTTAGCAGGTGCAAATACTTGCGCATTAATACTACGATTAGTGGTTGTAGATTTGATATTGACGAAATAATTATCTACTGAATAAGGGCCTAATTGGCCTGGATTTTTAATTTCGTATGCCCAATTTTTAGGCACATCTCCACTCTTATTGATGGAAAATTTATTTGATTTCGCCCCAAACCGATCAAACAATAAATGCCATGGCAGCAAGTTATTTTTTAACTCAGCTGGAGACTTCACGGCAGACTTAGGGTTACCGACTTCTAAATAATCATTATTAGATGATAGTTTTGCTTCTAAATTGTCACTAATAAGCTCTTCTACATTGGACGGTTGTTGGTGACTATTCAGAGTATATTGATTATCACCTGTGAGATCAGAATCGAGATTTTTGATGCCATCATATCTGCCTTGAAAGCCGTTAGTGCCCTCTTGCAGAGCATTTAAACGAAAGTTGCCAGATTTCATTGGCGATGATTTTAAAGCAATAAATTGAGCACCAATCGGCTGAACTTGTCTTAATGGGGTTGTGCCCTCTAAAGCCACATTGGTTGTCTTACGTTGAGAGCTAAAACCCATGGCGCCAGCGGGAAATTGATGTGAATTCAGTTGATAGATATGCATAAACTCTCTCCTTGTGTTTTACCATATACAAAAATAAGGAATCGTTTGTATTACACAAATCTAAAGTCAGTTTATATTTAAATAATACAATATATGTTTAAAATATAAGCGCCAAATTTATTCATTAATGTAACAAGTCAGTGTAATGACTAAAACCTAGAAGCATCCTTGACTCTAGCAGTGCAATATAACGATATTGTGAGCCCTATCGCAAGTTATTTTTAATATTTGAAAAATACATAGCACAGTGATGATAAACATTCTTCAGATATTTCAGGGGTGACACCGCTTTAAACAAACTCGACAAATTGCAACAATTATCATAAATTAAAAGATTAATTTCTTATCAATACCTCTTTAAAAAAAATATACTTCAAAAAAAATATCATTTTCTACAATATATTCTAAACTCACAACTTAAGAGGAGATGTATTCCAGCAGTGGATCTACTTGACAATATAAAAGTGTTTACCTAACGGAGGTAAGCACTGCGAGCATCCAATCAGGACGGAGGCTCTTTGACTCAATGAGTAACAATCTAAAAAGGATTTTTTTATGATAGTAACTGGATTAAGCCTTGGGTCTACAACCCAGAAATCACACATACAAACGCCGCCACATGCAAAATTAAATTCTCAATTAGCACCCTCTCATTTAGCATCAACTCAGCTATTGGATAAATCCTTTGCTAACACTCATTTAAACCGAGCAGCACCGCCTCGAGCACTTTTTTCAGAAGATGACTCTAACGGCCCTTTAGAGAACCCAAGCAATACGCAACATCTTGAGGGCATTAACTCTACAAACAAGAATACTCGTCAAGATACCAATACTCAGCCTCTAGAAAATGCAAATCTTGAAGAGTTTTTTAATACCATTGAACAAGGCCAAGCAATTCCAAGTGAAACTGAAATCGATGAATCTAATGCTGGATATGTTAATAAAGCAATTTTAACTCCAGTTGATACCTTTGGCAGCCAAGGTCCAGAGTTTTCGCTTATCCATACTTATGTCACCGAAGATGGCTTTCCAGTTGCAGTCTTGATTGATAACGAAATGATTAATAAACCAATTGAAAGTATTAAAGATATTTATGATGTAAAATATACCTTAGATCATAATGATTCCACAGGTCATCGTATACTCAAAATTTCTCAAGAATTTCAGGAAAAACCAGGATTTTACGCTAAAATAATGCGTGATTCTATTTTTGGTCAATGGCAAAATATTGATGGTAACCCAACTCTTGATATTTCTATGCATGTGAATGATAACCCAGAGGGTCCTGGTGCCTCATGGGAAGCAGGTGCACGTGAAAATAAATTAATTCCACCTACTTTCTCTAAAGAAATTGCAAAAATTGGTGGAGAATTACGAAAGAAAATTTTCAAAGATCATGTACAAGATGCCATTCAGTCGGTTGTGCTCGCCTCAAAAGATTTAATTGACCAGTTTCCTGAACTTAAAGACGCCAAAGTTCAATTACGTTACTTATCGGACCTCCCGGAAGTTAATGAAACTACGCCAGCTGGAAACATTCAAGAACATCTGGATAAACCAACTTTCGATAAACCACAACCGTTTGCAACTATTACTAAAGCAGCTGCAATTTGGGGAGAAGCCATGAGCTCATCATCAAGTGCTGCGAAAGATCTTATGAACGCAATGCTCAAGCCAGATACTTTAGGCCCATTATTGAAAAATAATAAAACACTCATTCCTACGTTGGTGGTGTTACTTGCAATGAGCTTATTGGTTGCTAAAACTGGCTCTATGCCAAAATAAGCCAACTACTTGACTTGTGTATTTGTGTTAATACTTCAAATTCACTAATGTTTACTTGCTTAAAAAGGCTCAATAAACTGAGATTTATGCCCTTTTTTTAAATTAACTCAGATGGTTTATATTAGTGAACCATTAGATTCATACAATTGGTATTTTGAATAAAAAATTTATATTAACTTTGAATTAATTTTCAAATACTTGTATTTTTATATACATCAAGTTTCATAGCATACAACTGGTTCAACATATGCCAATTTCATCATCAACTAGTGCATCACCTTCATTATCTAATACTTCTTCAGAGCCGCTATTTGAGTTTGAGCTCGCTAGTGCGTCGAATTCTGGCCGCAACAATATTTTGGCTGCACCTGAAGCAATGGCGGTAGATCCTAACCCAAATCTAGAAGCGGTTATTGACTTTGGTATAATACAAGCACGCCCAATAGAAAATTCCGTATTGCCAAACATCCCTGCAAATTATTATAATGAAGATTCCAGAAACCCTTTTACATCGAATCATCTCAATCAAATTGAACAAATCGATCAAGCCACTCAAACTCAACCGAGTCTCAATTTTAATGCTGAACCACCTATCCATGAACTAATCCATCTCTTAACTAGCAACGAATTCCCCAGACACGAGCTCACTCCAAATGGTAATTCCCATATTGTAGCTCTACCAAGCCTGACCCAAGCATTGATTCAAACAGGTTTACAACAAAGAAACCAAGCAGGTTTTACCCCGTTATGGCAATGCCTTGTTCAACCTGAAGTTGGGTACGCCGCTCAGACTAGGGCGAGTGATGATCCATTTTGGGCTTCAGCACCATTATCACAGCCGCAAACACATGGCTTACTCGCAACATTAGAGCAGCTTTGCTCCTTAGGTGCTGACACTAATCAACCACATTGTTTTGCTCAAGCAAATGATCACTCTCACACTGTTACACCATTATTTTATGCGCTAAACAATAGGAATTATGACGCATCTATTCTTCTACTCAAAGCCAAGGCTTTAGTTGCACGCGATGGATCTTTAACCAGCCTACCGGACAACTTAATTTCTAATATTTGCGAAGCTGTTATTGCGGAAAATTTCAAAGCAGCTGCTGCTGTGGAGCTTATTAATCTTTTACAATGTCAAATAGATGCGCTTAATACACAGCAGGACTCAACTTTTGCAACGCAGCACTATTTAAAAACTATTGAGCGACTAGTTACACTTGATAAAAACAACTTAGCAACTCTACTGATAAATCATTTACCAGATGAACACTTAAGCCGAATGCTGCATTGGCCCGATCGATCTTTGTTAATGGCAGCCATAAAACATGACAATCGCCATATTGCAGAACTTATAATGCAGCGCCAGTTTAATCCCCAGCAATACACTAGTGCTTATGAAAATCTAATCTTTATTGCGGCTCAAGCCAGGCAACCTCAATACATTCAAGTATTAAAAGCTCATGGAGTAGAACCTAATACAGTCAATTCCCAAGGCATTCACCCGCTTCATCAAGCACTCGTTAACGGCACTCATGCAACATTAGAAGCATTATTACAAGCAGGTGCTTGGCCAGATTATGGTAACCCACAAGGAGAAACACCATTACATATCGCAGTGCGCCGTAATGACACGCAAGCGTCTGGCTTATTATTAAAGTTTGGCGCCGATAGCTTGTTTCCAAACAGTGAAGGGCTTACGCCCTTGCAATTAGCTGTCACTTTAAATCAAGCCAATCAGGTTAAATTCCTGCTTGAACAAGGGGTTGATCCCTACCAAACAAATGAAGATGGGCGTAATTTAATTGATCTTGCAATTCATCATCACTCGCGTAAAGTGCTCAGTATACTAATTAACTCTAATATTCAATTTCGTAGTCGCAATGACCTAGAAAACAGTCATGATAGTCTGGTGAACCAATCACTCACCAATTTATATCTTGCATTAGAACAAGCAGTCCCTCAAAGTCAAAGATTAAGTTACCAACAAGCCCATGATCGCTTAGCTGCAATAGTCTTTGAGCGTCAAAATATAAATGCAATTAAAACTCTGGCAAATTTGTATAATGCGAATGAAATTTACTTTACCCACTTGCATCAAGCAAGCGAGAAACAATTATTCAGCTTAATTGTTGCATTTATTCATGCTGATATTGACTCTACTCAGCCGTTTGCCTTAAACCAAGTGAACCATCAAGAATTGCTCAACAGTTTTATTGATCGCATGGCCGATGCTTGGAATGCCCAAGACAATGAACCTTACTGTCAAATGGGCAGAGCTAATCGAATGCTTGATGCGTTTTCAGGCTTATTGCCTGGCTTTAGCTTGCTCTCAAAAGATACAATTAAAAACGAAATGTTAAATAAAGCCCGCGTATTGAGACACAATTTTGTGGATCTTCAAAGTCTGCAAAACCAACAATTATTAGCAGATGACGCTAGTGAACAAAATCTAGGCGTAAACGAAGCCAGACAATTGATTCACCTTGAGGATGAACTTCGTGAATATATCGATACACAGCTCAAAAAAGAATACCTCGATACAGCAATTCTTGCAGAAAATGCTTATACAAACATTGTGAGTGAATGGCTTGATTTTATTAGTTGACATTCACTGAATTGTGAAGTAAGACGTGATAAACTAAAATCGTATTTACGAGGCTAGCTAAAACCTAATGCGAAAACTTTATAATACCATCGGTTCTTGCGGCCAACGTTTTTCACTGCAAACGAGGTGAAGCTATCGATGAAAAAACAAACTAAAAACTTACATTATCAAGGGTCTCCCATTTATAATTCCAAACGATATTCCGCTCTCGATGAAGCCATCATCGCTATTCTTGCGCAAGCTGGTCAACCAATGACTTTTGATGAGCTATACCAAAGCTTAGAGACTAGAGGTCAAAATCCAGACCACTTAGCTTTAGAACAAAAACTTGAAGAAAACATTCATTCCGGTGTATTGCTCAAAACCAGAGCACAAACCTATGGCTTTACTCGTAAATTAAACCTACTAGCTGGCAGCATTGTTACTAAAAAAGATGGCAATGGTCTATGCAAAACTGATCAAGGAGAAGAAATAACAATCTCAGGTCGGCAAATGCGTGGGTTATTTCATAATGACCGTGTTCTCGTTCGCTTAAGTGAAGAAACTTATAAAGACCAGGCTCAGGGAATAGTAGTCGAAACTCTCAAGCGTTCAATTACAACTATTATGGGCCGTTTTCATCGAACTAAATCGGGTATGGGTCAACTTGTGCCAGATGATCACCGCTTAAATCACACGATTATCATTCAACCACACGAACATATTTTACCTGAAGAAAATGATCACGTAATCGCGCGAATTGTGCAATACCCAACGCAAATTGCTCCAACGGAAGTGCATCTTATTGAAAACTTAGGTCAATCCAGCGATCCTTTTCAACAAACTGAGCTTGCTATTCGTCGCCATGAAATTCCTGACCATTGGTCAGCAGAAGTGGTAGCCTTCGCTGATCAATATAAAGCGCCTGATGACAAAGATATGCACGCTCGGGTAGATTTAAGAAATATCCCTTTTGTAACCATTGATGGTGAATCAGCCCGTGATTTTGATGATGCAGTCTATGCCTGCAAAAAGCCATCTGGTGGCTGGAAATTAATGGTTGCCATTGCTGATGTCTCCCATTATGTTGTCAAAGATTCATGTCTTGACGAAGAAGCTCAAAAGCGTGGCACCTCAGTATACTTCCCTCACCGCGTAGTGCCTATGCTCCCAGAGCAGCTTTCAAACGAGCTCTGCTCTTTAAAACCTCATGTAGATCGCTTAGCATTAGTCTGTGAAATGTCGATTAGTAGCAAAGGCAAAATATCTAAATTTCTCTTTTGCGAGGCTGTAATCCAATCCCATGCCCGTTTGACTTATAATCAGGTGTCACAATTTATTAGTGGCACCGAAGACGAACAAAACAAGAATTACCCTAATTGGCCAAAAATTAGTGAGCAACATCCTGAGTTAGCCAAGCCACTTACAGAACTTCATTCGCTCTATAAAAGCTTATTTGCCAATCGACAAGATCGAGGTGCACTTGAGTTCGATACCGCCGAAACTGATATCCTGTTCGACCAGCATGGTCATATTGCAAGCGTAGTACCAATTGTACGTAATGAAGCCCATCGAATAATCGAAGAAATGATGCTTGCAGCCAATGTCTGTACCGCAAAATTACTCTTAAAACATGAAGCCCCTGGTGTCTATCGAAACCATGAACCACCAGGTCTTGATCGTGTGCAAAGTTTAGTCAGTGCTTTACAAGCATTTGGCACTAAGCCTAAAATTAGCGGCGACCCTACACCCAATGAATATCGAGACTTTTTAGAATCAATTGAAGATCGGCCAGATAGTCAGATTTTGCAAACAATTCTACTCCGTTCAATGAACCAGGCTCGTTATGAAACTGACTGCAAAGGTCATTTCGGCTTGTCATACAAAGAATATACTCATTTTACCTCACCAATTCGCCGCTATCCAGATCTAATGGTGCATCGCTGTATTCGATACCTCATTCGCAACAAACCAGGTGTTAATTTACTGCGCATGAAAGGCAGTAAACGCCTCAAACAAAATGATTGGTTAGTTACCAAACCCGCAGACTTAGAAGCACTCGCAGCTCAATGCTCACAATTTGAACGTCGCGCTGATGAAGCAACCCGAGAAGTAGTAGCATGGCTTAAATGCGCTTATATGCGTGAACAACTAGGTGAATCATTTGATGGTAATGTAAGTGGTGTTACCCGCTTTGGTCTATTTGTGACTATTAATTCTTTAAATATTGATGGTTTGGTGCATATTAGTAATTTAAGCCGCGACTACTATCATTTTGATGAAGATCGGCTTCAATTGATTGGTGAGCGTAACGGTCGCGTTTTTAAAATGGGTGACCCGCTTCGAATTAAAGTTGCTGGCGTTAATTTAGATGATCGTAAGATAGATTTTGTGCCTGACTTTGGTGATGAAGAGCCTAAAACTAAATCTCCACGGCGTAGGAAAAAATCCGCCAACAAACGGGCTACAACACCACCGAAAGATGATTCAACACCTAAAGGTTCGCCTAAAAAGCCAAAAGCTCAACCTAAAAAATCAACTCAAAAGCCAGCTGAGAAAAATACCGAAGCCACGTCAAAACCAAAAAAAACACGGCAAAGGCCAAAGGCCAAAGGCTAAAACCAAAAGTCAAACAACTTAAGCCTATTGTCTCTCTTGAACTTGGGTTTACAATTATTTATATCAGGCAGTATCAATGGAAATTATTAACGTATACGGTATTCATGCGGTTGAAAAACTGGTGCAACACCGCCCTGCCACAGTTCAGCAGCTTGTAGTTGCTCAGCCCAGCCAATCAAGTCGCATTAAAAATATTGTTCAACTTGCTCAAGCAGCAAAAATTAGTATACGTTCTGCAAGCAAACAAGAACTTAAGGATTTAGCCAAAGGCGAAAGGCATCAAGGTATTGTCGCTCAAATTACGCCACTTGCAATAGGCAATGAAAACGATTTAATGGATCAATTGGAATATTCTAATAAACGATTTTTGATTGCTTTAGATACTGTGGAAGATCCCCGTAATGTAGGCGCATGCATACGATCAGCTGAGGCACTAGGGGCGAGCGGTATCATTTTGCCAAAGGATAAAAGCGCATCAATTACGCCAATTGTACGCAAAGTCGCTTGTGGCGCAGCAGAAATTTTACCAATTTTTCAAGTTACTAACTTGGTTCGACAACTGAAAGCTATGCAGTCTGCAGGCTTTTGGGTCTATGGTACTGCCTTGGACGCCACTAGCTCTTCAATATTTGATACTCAGTTTGCTCAACAAAGCGTTTTGGTATTAGGTGCTGAAGGCACTGGCTTGCGCCAACTCACTCTGAAGACTTGTGATCAGTTAGTCCACATCCCAATGGTTGGTACAACTGAAAGCCTCAATGTAAGCGTTGCAGCAGGTATTTGCTGCAATGTGTTAATGCAACAATTGTGTTAGTAAAAAATGTGTTAGTAAATAACTGTTTTAAATATGGTTAGTTACTAAAAAAATTCTCTGTTTATACATGCTGACTCACTCAATAGATTAGAGTCAGCTATATTTAACTGGCAAAGAAGGAGATTTGCCATGACTCACCACCGTGATCTATTTCGGTCAACTATCCCCAAGCCCGAGCAAGTTAAACATCTTATCTGCTTTTTACCAGGTAAAACGCGAGAAGTGTTAACACTCACTGCAGGCATTCACGCCCTTAGAGAGTATTATAATTATGCTCATATTATGGCGATTACATCGAAAGATGGCTTAAAGACATTAAGCAATAATCCATTTATTAATGAGATTATTACGTTAGATGAGAATGATACGGCTCAACAGCTAAAAACACTTTTTTTATTAAGCCAACAAAAAACTGACTTATTTATAGATTTATTTACGCCTGCATCACAACTTAGTAGTTCGATTTGGCACACAATATATGCTAGAGGTTTTTTACGCCGACTTATAAACTCGAAACAGACTATTGGCTTTGATATTGACCCTAAAAAAATAAATAAAGGCCATCACATTAATACATTAGCTACTAAACCTAATAGTATTTTAAAATCATTTATTTTAGCAACATCGCGCTTATTTCCAGTAAAAAACTTTACTTTACCCCTGCCTTATACAAATAAACTCTGTGACCTTAACGAACATAGAACTCACACCTGCCTACGCTTACTATTTACAACAGCTCAACTACCAATTGCACACCATCTATTTAATAATTTTTATACACCGGATCAAGAAGATCTTAATAACCAAGCGTTGATAGATGAGAACAAGAAAGGATTCACTGCCTGCCTTTTCACTGGTGGATATGCAAGTGTGGATAAATGGCCTAGAGAAAAGGCTTCAGAATTTATTGATCAATTTTTTATACGGTATCCAGGTGCAATTTTACACCTTATTGGTGATGATACTGAAGCCGAAACAGCTGAATTTCTAGCCAAGGAACATTTAAGTCATATAACAAATAAACAACTAGTGAATCATGTAGGAGTTAGAAGTTTTAGTGAAACTGCAGTACTTATTGACAGAGCAAACATAGTTATATCTACTTTTGGCGACCCGCTTTATCTTGCAGATGTACTAGGTACACCGCTGATTGCTTTAGCAAGTAGTGCCTATGTAGGCTCTGTTTGGCAAGCTCGTCAAGCTCGAATGATATTATTAAATGTTCCAGTTGCCTGCAGCCCATGTGAACAAGAAAATTGTCACCAACCAATAAGCTGTATGGAACAACTCTCGGCAACAACTGTTATTGAAGCTATTAACTCTATGCGCTCTGATCGCCTAGCGATTAAAGCTAATTTTTAAGTATTTTATAGAGATTAGTAAGATTTAAAGAATAATATATGAGGGCTAAGACCTCAATTAAAGGCAAAAAAAAAGCCGCTTAGAGCGGCTAAAAAAACTAAAACAAAAAAAGATGCCTGACAATGACGCTCTTTACCTTCAATGTAAAAAACCTAACTCAACTCTGTGTACCACAGAGCTCGTACGGCTACTTGTACATTGGTAGCTCATTGCTAACAAAAAAAAGATGCCTGACAATGACCTACTCTCACATGGAGAAACTCCACACTACCATCGGCGCTAAGCGGTTTCACTTCTGAGTTCGGGATGGATTCAGGTGGGTCACGCTTGCTATTGTCATCAGGCAATTCGGTTGACGAACACTGAGGTTATAAGTCGTTTGATAGTCACTTATACATCCAGTGTCGAAGAATCAGTTCAGCTCTCGCTGTGGCATTTACCCTAATACTCATTAGGGTTATATGGTCAAGACTCACGGGCAATTAGTACAGGTTAGCTTCATGTTTCGCAACACTTCCACACC
>Ga0209309_10000222_pt1 | contig 75242 bp, 67 predicted proteins | sample COGITO_mtgs_1204_2_FD_184807 | JGI IMG/M metagenome (GOLD analysis project Ga0209309, IMG submission 184807) | Pelagic marine microbial communities from North Sea - COGITO_mtgs_120412 (SPAdes) (version 2) | ecosystem: Environmental > Aquatic > Marine > Epipelagic ... | reverse complement strand
TAAGTTAATAAAACAGATTTTTGCTATCGCAAAAAACAAACAATATTACAATGAAAACCATCAAAGTTTATATTGCATAAATTAAAAAAAATTAACTAAAAAGAATAGTTTTTTAACACAGATCATTGCGAAAGAGGTACGACTGAAGCAATCTTATAGTTTAGAAGACCAAACGATAAGATTGCTTCATGCCTCTCAATGACAATTATCGAAGCTATTTCTTTATTAGCCTAGAGGGATTGGATATCCCTTATTGAAACCGCTACTGCAAATACAATCCTCAGGAGCTCCGCTCCTGTAGTCTTTTTTGTTTTCAAAAAATCATGAAGCGAGCTTCTGATTTTTGAAAACAAAAAATCCTGATGAAAAAAATCATCAGGATTGTGATTGATGTGGGCAATGAGGGATTCGAACCCCCGACCCTCTCGGTGTAAACGAGATGCTCTGAACCAACTGAGCTAATTGCCCGAATTTATTTTAATTCCGTTTCGGCAGGAATGTTGTGGGCAATGAGGGATTCGAACCCCCGACCCTCTCGGTGTAAACGAGATGCTCTGAACCAACTGAGCTAATTGCCCTCAATTGCGGGTGCAAATATAATATTGTTTTAGAAAAAAACAACACTATTCTAATTTAATTTTATAAAATTTCTGCAACAACAAACGTACTTCCTCCTACATACACAACATCTTCTTTACCAGCGCTACCCTTCGCCATTTCAAAAGCTTGATTTACAGAATCAAACGAATCCCCAGTCAGATGATACTTGTATGCTGCTTCTTTTAATATTTTTTCTGACATTCCTCTTGGGATGTCTGGCATACAAAAATAATATGTTGCTGATTTCGGAAAAAGAGGAAAAACTTCCTCTAATTTCTTATCTGACACCACCCCTAAAACAATATGAAGTTGATTGTACTTTTCTTTTTTTAGTTGTTGTAACACAATTTCTAATCCCTCTTTATTATGAGCTGTATCTGCAATTACTTTTGGATGTTCTTGCAGAATCTGCCATCTCCCTTTTAAGTTTGTATTCTTTACCACATTGAGCAAGCCATTTACAATATCTTCTTTAGAAACTTGAAATCCTTTCAATTGCTGAATGGCAGCAACCGCTGTTTTTGTATTTGATTTTTGATAATCACCCAACAAATCGGTTTTATAAGGATGCTGATCATCCGAAGCAAAAAAGATTTCTGAATGACACGCTTCTGCTTTCTTTTTAAAAACGGCAACAACCTCGGCTTGCTTCTCCCCTATAATTACTGGAATATTATTTTTGATGATGCCCGCTTTTTCAAAGGCGATTTCTGGTAAGGTTTCTCCTAAAAACTGCGTATGATCTAACCCTATGTTGGTAATTACTGAAAATTCTGGTGTAATAATATTGGTAGAATCTAATCTTCCCCCTAAACCAACTTCTACAATAGCAATATCTACATTTTCATCGGCAAAGAAATCAAACGCTAAACCTACTGTCATTTCGAAAAAAGATAGTTTTTGATTTTCTAAAAAAACTTTATGAGTCGCAATAAAGGATGTCACTTTCTCTTTCGGAATTTCAACACCATTTAAGCGGATTCTTTCCGTAAAACTTTTTAAATGGGGTGATGTATACAACCCTACTTTATAGCCTGCTTCTTGTAAAATAGAAGCCAACATGTGACTTGTAGACCCTTTTCCGTTTGTACCACCTACATGAATTGACTTGAATTTCTTCTCTGGATTCCCTAACTCCTTCGCAAAAGCTAGAATATTTGTCAAATCTTTTTTAAAAGCTGTCTTCCCTATATTTTGATACATAGGCAATTGGTTAAACATCCAATTTAGAGTTTCTTGGTACGTCATAATGTACTGGATAATTCTTGTCTATTCGTTAAACATCTTAAAACTTAAAATCTGTCATTCTGAATTTATTTCAGAATCTTAGACTACATGACATACATATCCTAATCCCAGACCCTGAAATAAATTCAGGGTGACAAAATAGTAGTGTAATCGTAAACTTTTATATTCAAAAATTTAAACTATTCAAAATAATTTAGTGTTGCATAGCCATTATCTTTCAAAAATTGATCTTTTTTCATCAATTTTAAATCAGATTTCATCATGTCTTTGACTAAGTCTTGTAAATCATATTGACACTCCCAACCTAATTTTTGTTTTGCTTTTGATGGATCTCCAATTAACAAATCAACTTCTGTAGGTCTAAAATATTTTGGATCTACTGCTAAAACTTCTTGTCCGATTTCAGGTCGTTCTTCATTGCTTGTTTTTCGTTGTCCTTTTTCACTCAAAGCTGCTTGATATTTCTCTTCATTTATCTGTTTTACAAAACCTTTCTCATGAACTCCTTCTCCTTTGAACTCAAGTTCAATACCAACTTGCTCAAAACTCATTCTTACAAAATCTCTTACAGAAGTTGTAGTTCCTGTTGCAATAACCCAATCTTCTGCTTCATCTGCCTGTAAAATCATCCACATCATTCTTACATAATCTTTCGCATGACCCCAATCACGTTTTGCATCTAAGTTTCCTAAATATAATTTATCTTGTAAACCTAATGCAATTCTAGAGGTTGCTCTGGTAATTTTACGCGTTACAAAAGTTTCTCCTCTTAAAGGAGATTCGTGGTTGAACAAAATTCCATTACAAGCATACATACCATAAGCTTCTCTGTAGTTTACAGTAATCCAAAATGCATACATTTTAGCAACTGCATAAGGAGAACGTGGGTAAAAAGGAGTTGTTTCAGATTGTGGAACTTCTTGCACTTTTCCATACAATTCTGATGTTGAGGCTTGATAAATTCTCGTTTTATTTTCCAAACCTAGTAATCGTACAGCATCTAAAATTCTTAAAGTTCCTAATCCATCTGCATTTCCTGTATATTCTGGCGTTTCAAAAGAAACTGCCACATGACTCATGGCTGCTAAATTATAAATTTCGTCGGGCTGAATTTCTTTTATCAAACGAGTTATATTCGTACTATCAGTCATGTCCCCATAATGCAAAAAGAAATTACGATTGTCTACATGAGGATCTTGGTATAAATGATCGATTCTATCTGTATTAAATAAAGAGGACCTTCTTTTCATTCCATGAACTTCGTATCCCTTTTTAAGTAAAAACTCACTTAAATACGCGCCATCTTGTCCTGTTACTCCTGTTATAAATGCTACTTTTGGTTTATTTTCCATAATTTTTATTCTTATTTGAAAAACTGTATTATAATCAAAAAATTGGTTATAGACTAAAACAAAGACCAAGACAAAATTGAAGTCTTAGTCTTAGTCTTAGTCTTAGTCTTAGTATTTACTTAATACTTTTTTTCTTAACGCATATATTCTTTTTTGCAAACTAATCAGTAATTTATGATTTTTAGCAAACTCATCCTTTTCTATATATTCTCTTTTACTCGCAATTATTAGTTGTGTTTCTAATTCAAAAGCAGACCCTAATGAAATTTATAAGAATCTTGCAAAATCTTTTTCCGATGAACGTGAAGCACCTTCTGCTATATTTGAAGGAATTGAAACCGCTGAACGTGTTATTTGAGAACTTAACGCAAATTTTTCTTTAGCAGGAAATTTATCAACAGAAATATAAATAGCTTCCACTAAATTTACCCCATCAATCCAAATATCATATTTCCTAAAATCTCTCATGTCTTAGTTTTAACTTTAGTCTTAGTTTTAGTTTTAGTCTTAGCTTTCGTTATAGAAAACTACATTTTCACCTCTTTAATATGTTCAATATTCTCCAAAAACCATTGATATGTCTTTTCAATTCCTGTTGCTAATTCAGTTTTATAAGTCCAACCTAAATCTTTCATTTTAGAAACATCCATTAGTTTTCTTGGTGTTCCATCTGGTTTCGTTGCATCCCATACAATTTCTCCTTGATGCCCCACTACTTTTTGAATGGTTTCTGCCAATTCTTTAATCGTAATATCTTTTCCTGTACCTACATTATATAAATACTCTGGTAAGGAGTTTTCTAATGCAAATACAACGGCTTCTGCCATGTCATCTACAAATAAAAACTCTCTCATAGGGGTTCCACTTCCCCACAATTTTACAGGTTGATTATTTATTTTAGCTTCATGAAATTTACGCAACATTGCTGGTAAAACATGGGATGTTTTCAAATCAAAATTATCAAAATAACCATATAAATTGGTAGGCATTAAGCTTACATATTCTTTTTGAAATTGATTCCTAATGGCTTGACAACTTTTAACCCCTGTTATTTTTGCAATCGCATACCACTCATTGGTAGGCTCTAAAGTATCTGTTAATAAATACTCTTCTTTTAAAGGTTGTGGTGCAAACTTGGGATAAATACAAGAACTTCCTAAAAAAATAAATTTTTCAACGTTATTTTTTAAAGCAGTATCGATTAAATTATTTTGAATCTGCATATTTTCCATTAAGAATTGATATGGAAAATCATTATTTGCTAAAATGCCTCCTACTCTTGCTGCTGCATCAATGACAATAGCTGGTTTTTCTTTTTCAAAAAAATCAAGAACATTTTGTTGATTTTTTAAATCTAACTCTTTGCTTGTTCTCCCTACTAAATTGGAATATCCTTTTTTTTCTAAAGCTCTCCAAATTGCAGCTCCCACCATTCCTCTATGACCTGCAATGTATATTTTTGTGCTTTTATTCACGTTGTTTGATTTTCGTTGTTCGTTATTCGTTATTCGTTGCTCGATTTTCGTTGTTCGATTAACGGCTGACGATAAACGATAGACGAAAAACAAAGTTCAATTATTTTCCTATTTGATAATATTCAAATCCTTTTTCCTGTAGATTAAATACATTATACTGATTTCTACCATCAAAAATGATTGGCGAAATCAACTTCAATTTTATTTCTTCGAAATCTGGTGAACGAAATTCTTTCCATTCCGTCATTAAAACCAACGCGTCTGCATGGTCTAAAACCTGATATTTAGCACCAAAATAAGTGATGTTTTTTAAATCTTTTAAATAAAATTGTTTAGCAGTTTCAATCGCTTTCGGATCATAGACATTAATTTTTGCTCCTTTTTCTAACAAGGCCTTGATCACATAAATTGAAGGTGCTTCACGAACATCGTCTGTACCTGGTTTAAAAGATAAGCCCCACATGGCAAATGTTTTTCCACTTAAGTCATCTCCAAATCTTCGGACAATTTTATCGAAAATAATTAATTTTTGAGCATCATTGACAGCCTCTACAGAAGCAATTAATTTTGTATTATAACCATAACTTTCTGCTATTTTGTTGAGTGCTTTTACATCCTTTGGAAAACAAGAACCACCATAACCTGCTCCAGGATAAATAAAGTTATAGCCAATTCTACTATCTGAACCAATACCAATTCTTACTTTATTGGCATCTGCTCCTACTTTTTCACAAATATTAGCAATTTCATTGATAAAAGAAATTTTAGTCGCCAACATTGCATTGGCAGCATATTTGGTCATTTCTGCAGAACGAATATCCATCCTTATAAAACGATCATGAGTTCTAAAAAAAGGAGAATATAATTGTTCCATTTTTTGAAAAGCGATTTCAGAATCGGCTCCAATAACCACTCTATCTGGTTTCATAAAATCGGCAATAGCAGCCCCTTCTTTCAAAAATTCGGGATTAGAAACTACGTGAAATTTCACTTGAATCTTTCTAGCATCTAATTCTTTTTGAATAATTTCTTTGACTTTATCTGCTGTACCAATAGGCACTGTAGATTTATTTACAATAATAGTTTCCTTGGTAATAACTTGTCCTATATCTTTCGCTGCTTGATAAAAGTATTGCAACTCAACATCATTATCTTCTTTTGTAGGAGTACCAACAGCGATAAAGATGATTTCTGTCTTTGCATTAAATTCTTTTAAATTAGCGCTAAAAAATAATGTTTTGTGTAGATTTTTTCTGACCAACCCCTCTAAACCAGGTTCAAAAATGGGAATTACACCTTGCTGTAAATTCTTGATTTTATCAACATCAATATCGATACAGGTAACTTTATTACCCATTTCTGCAAAACAAGCTCCTGCTGTTAGGCCTACATAGCCAGTTCCTATTATAGTGATATTCAATCTTATTTATTTTGTTTCGTTATTCGATTTTCGTTGTTCGTTTGACGATGGACGAGAAACGATGTTCTCTCTTAACACTTCTCTCTTCCAACTTCCAACTTCACTTTCCACTCTTCGTTATTCGTGTTTCGTATTTCGTTGTCCGAGAAACAATGATTGTTATCCACTCTTCAAACCTACTACTCCACTTTTCACTTTTCACTTTTCACTTTTCACTTTTCACCATTAACTATTAGTCGTTCGATAGACGAAAAACGATGGACGAGAAACGGCAAACGAAAAACGATACACCTATTTATCTTTCGTTTTTAAATTTTCTTTTTCTTGCACTTCTCTTCTTAAACCACTGCTAGAAAAACGATGTTCTCTTTTATTAAAATACAAATCAATTCCTTTTTCCTCACAATACTGTCTTCCAGTAAATTGTTTGCTTGCATATTCTTCTCCAATAATTCTTACATCTATTTTGAAAGAGCGCAATACATCTTCTAAATCTTGCTCGGTTGCATAAGGCACAACCTCATCTACAAACCTACAGCCTTTTAATTGAATATATCTTTCCACCACAGATTGCACTGGCATGTTTTTTTCTGGACGATCTAACGTTGGATTCGTTTGCAAACCACAAATTAAATAATCACACTGACGTTTTGCATCTTCTAACATGGTAATATGACCTGCATGCAACAAATCAAAAGCACTAAAAGTAATTCCTATTTTCATAATTTATTTTTTTCCTAATAACCAAGATGATGATTGTATTTTATCTCCTAACCCATCAATCAATTCAATATTCAACTCCTTACAAATTGGAGCTTCTGGGATAGAATTATTATTTTGATCTCCACCATTTGCAAAGCCAAAATCATATTCATTTTTGTAGGTTTCAACAAGACTTCGAATCGATTGACGAACAGTTCTATCTGTATCTATTGAAATGATTGCCTTATCTACGGCTTTTATATTCTGAACAATAAATAAGCGTTCTTCTTCTTTCTGAAATTCTTTAGAACCTTTTAACGCTCTTTGTAAATCGCTATTTACAATTACAAATAACTCATCCGCTAAAGATCTTGCGCTATTAAAATACTCTAAATGTCCTTTGTGAATTGGATTAAAATATCCTGAAACTATGATTGCTTTTTTCTTCATTTTTCCTTCATTTTTTTTGTTCTTCAAATATAATTTTAATTATCTAAAAATGGAATTTTGAATGCAAAAATTTAGCTACTTCTAAGTTTATAATGATAGAAACATATAAAAACACTCAAAAATAAAAAAACTTTTATCAGGTAAAAAGCACCTAATGTTAACTAATCAACAGATTTGGTTAAATTGAATTAGAATTATTTCGTTAAAGAAAACTTATAGATAATAGTTCCTGTTTGACTTACGGGTGCTTTATCATCTGGATTCCAAGTTGTATTTAAAGCAGCTTCTTTGGCTGGATCTAATAAACACTTAGCCGTATTTGTAGAACCTTTTACTCCAGGAATTGCACTGATTACTTTCCCGTTTTTATCAACCGTAATTTTAACAACAACAGTTCCTTCTTCTTGACAATCTGGTTGTTTTATGGGTTTTAGCAAAGCTTTTCTTCCTGCTAAATTATAATTCCCTCCTGAACCACCTCCTGTATTTCCATAATATTTATTAGAGTTTGGATCTCCATTTTCAGTTCCTTTTACACCTTCTTGTGTGTCATCTCCTTCTCCTTTTGGATTTCCATTGGATGCAGTTCCATTCAATAAACTATTTAGAGCATCCGTGGTTTCTTTAGATGGTTTTGGCTTTGGAACTACTTTTGGTATTTCTTTTTTTACAACTTCTTTTACAGGTTTCTTTTTTACTTCTTTTACTTTTTTGACCACAGGAACTTCTTCAGCAGTTTCGGTTGTAATAATTTCTTCTTCGATAATTTCTTTCGGGGTTTCTTTTACTTCTTCAACAACTTCTTGCTCTTGTTCTACAACTTTAGCAGTGGGTGCTTTTTTAGTATTTTCAACAGGCTCTCCACTACCAACGTTTGCATCTCCAAAATTAATTGCCAAACCATATTCTTCTGGTGGATCTAAATACTGCATCCCATAATTAAAAATCACAAACAACAAAAGCAACAAAATAACGACTGTTATTGCTGCTGATTTACGTTTATGTTTGGTTTCTAATATTGGCATCATATAAAATACCTACAAGGTTTTTTAAAACCTTGCAGGATGAATTATTTATTTAGCATTGACAGCTAAAATCATTTTTAATTTATTCTTGTTGGCAATGTCAATTACTTGCATTACATTTTTATAAGGTACATCTTTATCACCCCTAATAATAATGGTTTTCTTTTTATCTGCACCCACATTTCTTAAAATTTCACTTTCAAGATTCGCTGAACTTACTTGAGTTTTATCAATATAAAAAATAGATTCGTTTGTGATTGAAACTGCCACAGATTTACTGTTTTCAGTTTTTCCTCCAGCTTTTGGCAACAAAACATCAATAGCACTTACAGTTACTAAAGTTGATGTTAGCATAAAAAATATCAACAATAAAAAAACAATATCTGTCATGGACGACATATTGAATGTAGGGTCTACTTTATTTCTTCCTTTTAAATTCATACTAAAAATTCAAAGTTCTGGGTTTAAAATTCAAAGTTTAAAATTAGGCTTGGAAACCTTGAGTTTTGAACTTTAAATATTGAACTAATTTACACTGGCTCGTTTAACAAATCTAAAAATTCAACGGATTTCGCCTCCATTTGATACACTACTTTATCCGTTCTTACCACCAAATGATTGTAGGTAATGTAGGCAATAATACCCACAATTAAACCAGCAACTGTAGTTGTCATTGCTGTGTACAAACCATCTGAAAGCATTTTTATATCTATTTGACCTCCAGCATTTGCTATTTCATGAATAGCCACAATCATACCGATTACAGTTCCTAAAAAACCAATCATGGGTGCAGCTCCTGCAATTGTTGCTAAAACAGAAACATTTTTTTCAAGCTGATACACTTCTAACTTTCCTGCTGTTTCAATGGCTGTATTGATATCTTCTAAAGGTTTCCCAATTCTTGAAATTCCTTTTCCAATTAAACGTGCAGTAGGTGTATTTTTACTTTTACATAAAGCATTTGCAGCATCTAGTTTGCCATTTGTCACAAAGTCTTTAATTTGATTCATAAAGTTTACATCAATTTTAGAGGCAGCTTTAATGGCAAAAAAACGTTCAAAATAAATATACAAACCAACCGCTAAAAGCACGAATAAAATACCTATAATTATTTGCCCTCCTAAACCACCATCCATAATTAAATTATAGATCGATAATGTTTTTTCTTCTTGAATAGCTTCTTCTAACAACTCCGTGTTTTCTTGAAAAAATGATATCATTCAACTATTTTTTTAAATTCTATATTAGTAACGTGTATTCTCTTTTTAAATTGTTTCAATACACAAAAAATCAATTTACTTGTATAAAAAAAATGCCATTCTGTACGATAACAAAATGACATTTTTTTATATTTCAATTTTTCGATTTAAACGAATGATCTAATTACGATAAAAGCTAAAGAACCAACTAAAAATCCAATTAGCGCTAACCAAGATATCTTTTTAATATACCAGAAAAAATCTATTTTTTCCATTCCCATTGCTACAACTCCAGCAGCAGAACCAATAATTAACATTGATCCTCCTGTACCTGCAGAAAATGCGATAAAGTGCCATAAAGGATTATCTAAAGATTCAGAAAACATTCCTAAACTCGCTGCTACTAAAGGTACATTATCAATTACTGCAGAACCAATTCCTAATAAAATTACCACCAAATCAGAAACACCTGTTCCAGCTAATTCAGTTCCCATTAATGGAATTCCTTGTTTTAAACTATCAGCAAAATTGAATAAAATACCCAACGATTCTAATGCTGCAACTGCCATTAATATTCCTAAGAAAAATAAAATACTTGGCATTTCAATTTTTGATAATGATGAATGTACTGGACTGTGATGTGCTCCAGACTCATGTTCATCTGCTTGCTCACCTTCTACTGTAGAAATAGAGAATTTAGAATTACTATAAATTTCTGCAAAAGTTGCAACAATTCCTAAAGACAACATCATACCAACATAAGGTGGTAAATGCGTAATTGTTTTAAAAACCGGTACAAATAAAATTGCTCCTAATCCTAAATATAACATTTTTGCACTATGAGGACTTTTTGGTTTTTCAACTTCATTTTCATCAAAATCTATTTCACCTTTAAAAGCTGGTAAAAATGTTGCAATAAAAGTTGGTACGACCATACATAATAAAGACGGAATAAATAAATACGTAAACAACATTCCAGTACTTACTTTATCTCCTATCCAAAGCATGGTTGTAGTCACATCTCCAATAGGAGAAAAAGCTCCACCTGCATTGGCTGCAATAATAATTAAACCTGCAAACCAAATCCTATCGTCTCTCGTTTTTACAATTTTTTGTAAAATTGAAATTAAAACAATAGTTGCTGTTAAGTTATCTATAATTGCTGATAAAACAAAAGCCAAAATTGCAAACATCCAAAGCAATTTTTTCTTGCCTTTAAAGTTCACATATCCTTTAATAGTAGAAAAACCATCAAAATAATCGATAATTTCTACAATAGTCATCGCTCCTAAAAGGAACACCAAAATCTCTGCAGTTTTACCTAAATGATGTAATAAAGTTTCTTCTACTAAATGTAATTTATCTTCATGTGCCATCGATGCAAAACCATCTACCAGACCATGATTCGCAGAATCAAACCAATTCGAAAAACTATCTACACCAAGCGCAACAATTGCCCAACAAACTGCCATCATAATTAAGGCAGGTATTAATTTGTCTAATTTTAAATTATGCTCTAAAGTAATGGCTAAATAACCCAGTACAAATACGATAATAATTATTGATTCCATATATATTAATTTAGTTTAAATTAGTTCTTTTAGTGCAATTTCGAATGCTGTTGAGCATATTTTTGTTTTAGATGCACTTTTGTTAAATGTTTTTTGCAATGCTTTTTTAATGGTGTTTGAAGTATCATCAAAAATAGCCTTGTCTTGCATTGGCAATGTAACTCTTGCTTCCATTAAATAGGCAAAAACTCTTGCAATTCCACAATTGGAAATAAAATCTGGCAACAAACTTAAATGATTATCTGTATATTCCATAATTGGTCCAAAGAAAATTTCTTTATCAGCAAAAGGAACATTGGCTCCAGGAGAAATTACTTCCAATCCTGTATTGATCATTTGTTGCACTTGGTCTTGAGAAACTAATCTTGATGCTGCTGCAGGAACAAATATTTCTGCTGGCAAACTCCAAACTTTCTCATTTATTTCTGCAAATGGAATCATGTTTTTAGACGCTAATTGATTTCCATCTTTCGATAAAAATAAATTTGTCATTTCATCTTTCGTAAAACCTTTTTCGTTGATGATTCCTCCTTGTCTGTCAATAATCCCGACAACTTTTGCACCTAATTGTGTTAAATAATAAGCTGCAGCAGACCCAACATTTCCAAAACCTTGCACTATGGCTTTTTTACCAACAATAGATCCTCCATAAATATCATAATAATGCCTAACAGCTTCTGCAACTCCATACCCTGTTAACATATCTGCTACTGTATATTTTCTAGAAATATCTGGCGAAAACTGTTTGTCTTCAATTACTTTGATAACACCCAAACGCAATTGACCAATTCTATTTATTTTGTCTGCTTCTGATGGTTTAAAGTGACCGTTAAAAATACCTTCTTGAGGATGCCAAACACCACAATCTTCGGTAATTGGAATTACATCTTTATCTGCATCTACGTTTAAATCGCCTCCAGTTCCATAATAATGTTTTAATAATGGCGTAACTGCTTTATACCAACGTTCTAAAACGCCTCTTTTTCTTGGATCATTTGGATCGAAATTAATACCCGATTTTGCACCACCAATTGCGGGTCCAGAAACCGTGAACTTTACTTCCATGGTTTTTGCTAAGGATAAGACTTCGTTCATATCTAAACCTTGTCTCATTCTTGTTCCACCTCCAGCAGCTCCACCTCGTAAAGAGTTAATCACTGTCCAACCTTCTGCTTCTGTTTCTTGATCTTTCCAATGAAACACAATTTCTGGTTGTTTATTTTCGTATATTTTTAATAATTCTTTCATGTTTAATTTTGATAATTTTTCAACTTCATCATTTATTTTCTAAAGCAATTTTCCGTAAAATCTTGATTAGAATAGCTAAAGTTGATTCATTTTTTAAATTAATTTTAAGTATTATTATTGTTGATACCAGTCACTGACAAACTTACTGTAAAATTTGTAATTTTTAAAATATTTATTTGAAAAGTATTGTTGTTTTTTTGGTTTCAGATTTGCATTTAAAACTAGGTGATATTGTTAAAAATAACCCCAGAAGAATGATCTTTACTTGCACCAGTAACCGATTGTAAACAATTAATTTCATTGCGAATCTTTAGCAATCCTAAAAAAGCAAAAATTAACGCTTCCTTAAAATCGATTAATTCTTTAGGAGGCAACACAATTTGAGCTTTGGAATACTGCCGAATTTCATCCATTAAAAAAGTATTAAAAACACCTCCACCAGTAAATAAAACTTTATCACTTTTGTAAATTACTTTACTTATCTGTAGTGCAATATGTGTCACAAAAGTTCTTAATATTGATGGAACATCTGTTTCGAACTCATCAATTAAAGGAAAAATATTTTTTTGAACCCATTCCAATCCTAAAGATTTTGGTGGTGTTTGTTGATAAAACTCAAGTTCGTTTAATTTTTCTAAAAGAATTTCATTTATATTTCCTTCGGATGCAATTTTGCCAGAAGCATCATATTCTAAACCAATTTTATTAGCGTAAAAATTTAAGACAATATTAACTGGACAAATATCAAAAGCAATTCTTGTGCTGTCCTTATGATAAGACACATTGGAAAACCCACCTAAATTCAAACAAAAATCATATTCAGAAAACAGCAATGCATCGCCAATTGGCACTAAAGGAGCTCCTTGACCTCCTAATTGTACATCTTGCGTTCTAAAATCACACACTACTTTTTGTTTTGTGATTTTAGCAATTTCTGCTCCAGAACCAATTTGCAACGTAATTCCTTTTGCTGGTTCATGTAAAATTGTATGTCCATGAGAAGCAATAAAATCAATCTTTACAATTTTATAATTGCTGATAAAATTATTGAGTATTTCTCCTAAAAATCGTCCATAAGTAACATCTAATTGTTGCAAAGCAAGCTCATCAGAAAAAATAGCATTCTGCAAAAGTTGCTTCCATTCTTTGGAATACGAAATGGTTTCTGCATGTATTATTTTAAAATTTTTGTAGTCATCATTCTTAAAATAAACGTACACCAAATCAATTCCATCTAAAGAAGTGCCAGACATTAAACCAATTGCAAAAGTTTCATTTATAATCATATCAGTAAAAATAATAAAAGTCTATTGAAAATATGTTACGAAATCGATATATTTGCACTCGTAAATTAAGAATATAACAAAACATACCTATGGATTTTAGCTTAACAGAAGAGCATATCATGATTCGTGATGCAGCAAGAGATTTTGCACAAACAGAATTATTACCTGGCGTTATTGAAAGAGACAATAAACAGGAATTTCCACAAGAATTGGTCAAAAAAATGGGCGATTTAGGTTTTCTCGGAATTATGGTAGATCCTAAATATGGAGGAAGTGGAATGGACGCTATTTCTTACGTATTAGTCATGGAAGAATTATCAAAAATTGATGCTTCTGCCTCTGTAATTGTTTCTGTAAACAATTCATTGGTTTGTTATGGCTTAGAATCTTATGCAAATGAAGATCAAAAAGAAAAATATTTAACAAAATTAGCGACTGGAGAATTTGTAGGTGCCTTTTGTTTAAGTGAACCAGAAGCAGGTTCAGATGCAACATCTCAAGCAACAACTGCTATAGACAAAGGAGATCATTATGTAATTAACGGAACTAAAAACTGGATTACAAGTGGTGGTAGAGCTGATGTTTATCTAGTAATTGCACAAACTGACAGAGAAAAAGGTCACAGAGGAATTAACGCTTTTATCGTTGAAAAAGGAACAGAAGGTTTTCATGTGGGTCCTAAAGAAGATAAATTAGGAATTAGAGGTTCAGATACACATACACTACAGTTTAACGACGTAAAAGTGCCAAAAGAAAACAGAATTGGTGAGGATGGTTTTGGTTTTAAATTCGCCATGAAAACACTTTCTGGTGGTAGAATTGGTATTGCTGCTCAAGCTTTAGGAATTGCTGCTGGAGGATATGAATTGGCTTTAAAATACTCTAAAGAGCGTAAAGCATTTGGAACAGAGATTTGCAATCATCAAGCAATTGCCTTCAAATTAGCAGACATGTACACAGAAATTGAAGCTGCAAGAATGTTAGTCATGAAAGCTGCTTGGGACAAAGATCAAGGTAATAATTACGACATGTCATCTGCAATGGCAAAATTATACGCAAGTAAAGTTGCTATGGAACAAACAGTGGAGGCTGTGCAAATTCATGGTGGAAATGGTTTCGTTAAAGAATATCATGTAGAACGTTTAATGCGTGATGCAAAAATTACTCAGATTTACGAAGGTACTTCAGAAATTCAAAAAATAGTAATTTCTAGAGGAGTTATCAAAGGATAAACAACTCATTATATATAGTGTCCAAAAATCCATCTTTTTAAAAGGTGGATTTTTCTTTTGGGATAGTTTTTTTTTTAAAAAAATCGTAATAATTTGTCATTTCGACGTTAGGAGAAATCCCATAAAGTAGAAACCATAATATTGAGCAACTCTATGTGATTTCTCCCTTTGGTCGAAAAGACAAAATTGCATGGTATTATTCGTGGTTTATTTTTTTCTTATACATATTTTCTTTTGGATACCGTTTTTAAAAATAAATCCGCATTATCTTGTCATTTCGACGTTAGGAGAAATCCCATAAAGGAGAAACCATAATATTGCGCAACTCTATATGATTTCTCTCTTTGGTCGAAATGACAAAACTGCACGCTATAATTTACTATATTTTTTTGAGCACAACCTTTCAGGTCAGGCTTTCAGCACTCGCTTTTTTTCTGAAAAAGAAAAAAGAGCTCAAACATTAGCCTGTCTTGAGCTTGACGAAAGACCTCAATCCTTTGTGCAAGCCTATCTAAAAACTACAGTTTCAACTCAATATTATAGAGTTGCAAACCAGAAGAAGGTGCATTATTTCTCATAAATTTCCGATCATTATCTTCTTTCAAAGAATCCTCAATAAACTGTAAATCTAGATTTCCTTTTCCAAGTTCAAACAAAGTTGCCATCATTAAACGCACTTGATATCGAAGAAAACCTTTTCCTTTCACTTTAAATACATAGGATTTTTCAGGAAAAAAGTTCGCTACCAAAATATCGTTTTCAACAATCTCACAAGTATCAATCACTCTTTTAAACATTGTTTTCTCAGAGGGTCTTGTGCAATATTTATGAAAATAATGTTCGCCCTCAAACAAATTTGCTCCTTTTTTCATCACATCAATATCTAATACCTCATCAATATTTACCATAAAAGGCGCTGCAAAAGGGTGATTTTTCTCGCCAAAAGAAAAGTAATAATGGTATTCTTTTATTTTATCAACTTTAATAATATTGAAACTTCTATCAACTTCTTGCATCGAAATTGCTCTAAAATCTGGTGGAAAATTTGCATTCAACAACTCCACAAAAGACTCTTCTTCTAAAATTACATTTGTAAACAACTGCAAATAGTAGGAGTTTGCAGAAACTTTTGCATCCGTTCTTCCAACACCAATGGTCTTATAAATGGCATCTCCTAAAACAAAAGACAGACTTTTATCTACAATATCATGCAAAGTTTTGGCATTTGTCTGTTTTTGCCAGCCAGAAAACCGAAAACCAAAGAATTGCAAAGAAATTAAGTAAGAAATTGAATATTTCATAGGTGCAAATATACAATAATTGCATTTTTTTTTACAAAAGGTGCATTTTTATGAATATCTCAAAATTATATGCTTCTTTTTTACGAACCCTATATTTTATATGTTAAAGAAAACCAAAAATGTGTTTATGATAAAATAACCCCCATTTTTTTGAGGGTCAATGTTAAAAATACATCGTTTTCAAAATTACACACCCTTGTTAGGTTAATTTTAATATATACATTTACCCCGTTCAAATAATATAAAATTAATAACAAACTAAAAGGACATCATTATGAAAAAAATTATTTTCTCATTATTATTGGCAAGTACTTTAATAGTAAATGCACAAGAAGAAGACAAAGGAACTTTTACATTGAGTGGAACAGTTGACGTATATGGAACTACTAATTTCACAAAAGATCCTGGAACTCCTGGTATTTTAATTGCCAACCCAGAAAATGCGAATGCTTTTGGTTTAGGTTTTGCAAATACTGTTTTTGCTTATGAAAAAGGAAAAGCTGGAGTTGTTGCAGATTTAGCATTTGGTCCAAAAGCAGACGATGCAAATTTAGCTGGAGCAATTAACCAACTATATGCTTACTATAAAGCAACTGATAAATTAACGCTTACTGCAGGTCAATTCAATACTTTTTTAGGGTATGAAGTAATTTCTCCAGCAGCGAACTTTAACTACACAGTTTCTTACTTATTTAATGCTGGTCCTTTTTCTCATACTGGTATAAAAGCAGATTATGCTGTTTCTGAAGACCTATCATTAATGCTTGCAGTAACAAATGCGCATGCACTTACAAGTGCTGATGGTAATTTTGCAGATGCTACACAATTTGGTGCACAAATTGGTTATAAAGGTCAATATTTAAACTTTATAAGTGGTGCTGTAGATGCAACCTCAGCTAAAGATTATATTTTCTTAGATTATACAGGTGGATTTGATCTTTCTGAAACTTTCTTCTTAGGAATTAATGCTGCTTATGTAACTTCTAGCGATGACCAAACAGGATATCAAGGTGCAGCTTTGTATCTACAAAACACTTTTTCAGATACATTCGCTTTAGGATTAAGACCTGAATTATTTCAATTAAATGGTGATGCAAACGCAGATGAATCTGTAACAGCAGTTACATTAAGTGCAAACGTTTCATTAACTGGAAACTTAAAATTGATTACTGATTTAAGATTCGACTCTTCAGATGATTTTATCATTGAAGCGTTTCCAACAGAAAAAAGCACTTCTACTTTAACGATAGCAGCAGTATATTCTTTCTAAAAAAAATATCAAAGAATCACACAATTTAAACATTGTGTGATTCTTTAAAATAAATTAATTATTAATCAAAATAATTTAAAATGAAGAAAATTGAAGCGATTATTAGAAAATCGAAATTTAGTGCAGTTAAAGAAGCATTGCACCAAGTTGACGTAAACTTTTTCTCTTATTGGGATGTTACTGGTTTAGGCAACGAAAAAGAAGGACATGTATATAGAGGTGTAAGTTATAGCACTAGTGATATTCAAAGAAGATATTTATCGATTGTTGTAAATGACGATTTCGAAAAAATAACGATAGATGCATTGCTTAAATCTGCTGCAACAGGAGATGTTGGTGATGGTAAAATATTTGTATCAGACATTACAGAAGCTTATAGAATAAGAACTGGAGAAAAAGGAGGATCAACTTTAAAGAAAACATCAAAATAAAAAATTATGGAAGGATTATTTACAGCAAATAACGTATGGATGATGATCTGTACAGCACTAGTTTTCTTTATGCACACAGGTTTTGCATTTTTAGAAATTGGACTGACAAGACAAAAAAACACCATAAACATTTTATTCAAAAACATATTTATAATCACAGTAGGTTTATTATTATACTACGTAGCTGGTTTTAACTTAATGTACCCTGGTTTCGCAGAAGGCTCTGCAGGTTTCTTTGATTTTGCAGGTTTTGGAATTGCATCTCCTGAAAATGGAATGACTCCAGAATATGCTGATGGTGGTTATACTTGGTGGACAGATTTCTTATTTCAAGGAATGTTTGCAGCAACAGCAGCAACTATTGTTTCTGGTGCAGTAGCAGAGAGAATGAAAATTGGAGCTTTTATGATTTTCGTAGTAATTTACGTTGGTTTAGTATACCCAATTGCAGGTTCTTGGAAATGGGGTGGAGGATTTTTAGACCAAATGGGATTCTATGATTTCGCAGGTTCTACTTTAGTACATTCAGTTGGTGGTTGGGCAGCATTAGTGGCTGTTTGGTTATTAGGTCCAAGAATTGGGAAATTTAAAGACGGAAAAGCACAAGCAATTCCAGGACATAACATTCCATTAGCAACTGCAGGAGTTTTAATTCTTTGGTTAGGATGGTTTGGTTTTAATGGTGGCTCAGTATTATCTGCAGATCCAGCTTTAACTTCATTAACTTTAGTAACAACATGTTTAGCTGCTGCTGCAGGTGGTGTAGTTGCTGCTTTTGTTTCTTTTATCAAATATAAAAACTTAGATTTAACAATGTTCTTAAACGGAATATTAGGAGGTTTAGTTGGTATTACTGCTGGTGCAGATGTAATGACGCCAGAAAGCGCTATTATTATTGGTGCAATTGCTGGCGCTCTTATTGTTTTTGCTGTTTCTTTTATAGATGCTATTAAATTAGATGATCCTGTTGGAGCAATTGCAGTGCATTTAATTTGTGGAATTTGGGGAACTTTAGCTGTTGGTATTTTCTCTACAAATCCAGAACATACTTTCTTAATTCAATTAACAGGTGTTGGTTGTTATGCAGCTTTTTGTATCGCTTCAACATTCATCATCATCTTTACATTAAAGAAAACGATTGGAATTAGAGTTAGTGAAAAAGAAGAAGTAGAAGGCTTAGATGCTCACGAACATGGTATGGATGCTTATCCAGATTTTCGTTTAAACGATAACTAATAAGTTACTTTTTATAACATAAATTACCTTAAAGATTCATTTCTTTAAGGTAATTTTCTTGTTTTTATGAATTTGATAATTAAAACCCATATAATTATCATAAGTATTATTTTCACATATTTATATTCATTTCATCGTAAAAGTTATATCAAAAAGCCATAAACACTGAAATATCTGCAACAAAAAACATAGCTTTGTGAATATAACTTATTATATTATGGAGAAACAAGGCTTATATTTACCAGAGTTTGAACACGAAAATTGTGGTGCAGGTTTCATTTGTAATTTGAATGGCGATAAAACGAATCAAATTATACATGACGCACTAGAAATACTCGTAAAATTAGAACATAGAGGTGGTGTTAGTGCAGATGGAAAAACAGGAGATGGAGCTGGGTTACTAATTGACATTCCTCACGAATATTTTCAAAGAGTATGTGATTTTACAATTCCAGAAAGAAGAGAGTATGCTGTAGGTATGGTTTTTCTTCCAAAGGTTTCTAATCAATATAATTTTTGTAAAACTACTTTTGAAAAAGAATTAACTACACAAGGATTGGCCATTTTAGGCTGGAGAAAAGTTCCTGTAGATTCTTCTCAATTAGGAGAAATCGCTTTGGCATCAGAACCAAACATAGAACAATTATTTGTTGGTAAAACTGATGAAATTGATGAGGCTACTTTTAAAGCAAAACTGTATGCTGCAAGAAAAATAGCAGAACACACCATCAGAAAATCTAAAATTTCTGAAAGTAAATATTTTTACATACCAAGTTTATCAATCACAACCATTATCTACAAAGGTATTATTATGCCAGAAGATATTGGTCCTTACTACAAAGATTTACAAGAAATAGATTTAGTGACACGTTTGGCATTAGTACACCAACGTTTTTCTACCAACACAATGCCAACTTGGGAGTTAGCACAACCTTTTAGACATATGTGTCAAAATGGGGAAATTAACACTTTACGTGGAAATGTAAGTAGAATGCGTGTTCGTGAAGAAATCATGAAAAGTGATGTTTTTGGTCCACAGATTGAAAAATTATTCCCAATTATTTTACCAGGAAAATCCGATTCTGCTTCTATGGATATGGTTGTTGAGTTGTTAACTCATACAGGACGTTCATTACCAGAAATTATGATGATGATGATTCCTGAAGCTTGGGAAAAACATGCAACAATGTCTAAAGAGCGAAAAGCTTTTTATGAATATAATGGTTGTATTATGGAACCTTGGGATGGCCCAGCTTCTGTACCTTTTACAGATGGAGATTATATTGGAGCATTGTTAGATAGAAATGGTTTAAGACCTTCTAGATACACAGTTACCAAAAGTGGGAAACTAATTATGTCATCAGAAATTGGTGTTGTAAATATTGATCCATCAGATGTGAAAAAACATGGAAGATTAGAGCCAGGAAAAATGTTCTTGGTTGATATGAATAAAGGAAGAATTATTGAAGATGAAGAAATAAAAAGTAAAATTGTTTCTGAAAGACCTTACCAAGAATGGTTAGATAGTACTCGTTTACACTTAAAAGATGTTCCTTATACTAGTGAAACTTGTCCAATAGAAACCATTGATATTAAAACGCGCCAACGTTTATTTAATTACACTTTTGAGGATATTCAAGAAGTAATTACACCTATGGCACAAGTTGGTAAAGAGGCGTTAGGATCTATGGGAATTGATACTCCTTTAGCAGTTTTATCTGACAGACCTCAGTTAATATCCAACTATTTCAAACAATTATTTGCACAGGTTACCAACCCACCTTTAGATGGAATTCGTGAAGAAATTGTAACTGACATCAGTTTAAATTTAGGAAAAGATAGAAACATTTTCAGCATTACAGATAGACAATGTAGAAAATTAAGAATCCAGAATCCTGTAATTTCAAATGCGGATTTAGAAAAAATCAGAAGTATTGATATTGAAAGTTTCAAAGCAGAAACGATTCAAATTTTATATAAAAAATCAGAAGGTTTAAACGGAATAGAAAATGCTTTGGATAAGATTGTTATTCAAGTTGAAAAAGCATTAGAAAATAAAAATAATATTATCATTTTATCAGATAGAGGTGTCAATCAAGAATTAGCACCAATACCTGCTTTATTAGCTTGTTCATTTGTAAATCATCAATTAAATCGTTTACGTAAGCGTTCTTATTTTGATATTATTATCGAATCTGCAGAACCACGTGAACCTCATCATTTTGCAACTTTATTTGGATATGGAGCAAGTGCTGTAAACCCATACATGGTGAATGAAATTATCAGAATGCAAGTTAAAGAAGGCTTTATTACTGGTATGGATGAGCAAAAAGCAGTCGATAATTTTAACACTGCAATTGGCAAGGGTATTTTAAAAGTGATGAACAAAATTGGAATCTCTACATTACATTCTTATAGAGGTTCTCAAATTTTCGAAATTGTAGGATTCAACTCTCAATTTGTAGAAAAATATTTCCCTTATACAGCTTCAAGAATTGAAGGTATTGGTTTGTATGAAGTTGAAAAAGAAATTGATCAACGTTATAAACAAGCGTATCCAGATAATCAAATTGATAAAAATTTAGGATTAAATATTGGTGGAGATTATAGATGGAGAAGAAATGGCGAACGTCATTTATTCAATCCAACAACAGTTTCTAAACTACAACAAGCAGTTCGTTTAAGCGATCAAGCAAGTTATGATGTGTATGCAAAAGCCATCAATGAACAAGCAGAAAACTTAATGACTATTCGTGGTTTGTTTGAATTTGATAATTTAGATCCTATTCCTTTAGATGAAGTAGAACCTTGGACAGATATTGTAAAACGTTTTAAAACGGGTGCCATGTCTTATGGATCTATTTCTAGAGAAGCACACGAAAATTTAGCAATTGCCATGAACAGAATTGGTGGTAAATCTAATTCTGGTGAAGGTGGTGAAGATAGAAAACGTTTCCAAAAAGATATCAATGGAGATAGTAGAAACTCTGCTATTAAGCAAGTTGCTTCTGGTAGATTTGGAGTTACTTCTCATTATTTAACAAACGCAAAAGAAATCCAAATAAAAATGGCACAAGGTGCAAAACCTGGTGAAGGTGGTCAATTACCTGGCTACAAAGTTTTACCTTGGATTGCTGCTGCAAGAAACTCAACACCTTTTGTTGGGTTAATTTCTCCTCCTCCACATCATGATATTTACTCTATTGAAGATTTAGCACAATTAATTTTCGATTTAAAAAATGCCAATCGTGAAGCAAGAATTAATGTAAAATTAGTTTCTGAAGTGGGTGTTGGAACCATTGCTGCTGGTGTTGCCAAAGCAAAAGCAGATGTTGTTTTAATATCTGGTTATGATGGAGGAACAGGAGCTTCGCCTTTAACCTCTTTAAAACACGCAGGTTTACCTTGGGAATTAGGATTAGCTGAAGCACAACAAACTTTAGTAATGAACAGTTTACGAAGTAGAATTGTGGTAGAATGTGATGGCCAATTAAAAACAGGAAGAGATGTTGCTATTGCAGCCTTGTTAGGTGCAGAAGAATTTGGCTTTGCAACAGCTCCTTTAGTAGCTTCTGGTTGTATTATGATGCGTAAATGTCATTTAAATACGTGTCCAGTAGGTATTGCAACTCAAGATAAAGAATTGCGTAAAAACTTTAAAGGAACACCAGAACACGTTATTAACTTCTTCTTTTATATTGCTGAAGAATTAAGAGCAATTATGGCACAATTAGGGTTTAGAACATTATCAGAAATGGTTGGGCAAACACATAAAATTAATGCAAATAAAGCAATTACACATTATAAAGCAAAAGGATTAGATTTATCTAGTATTTTACACAGACCAGATTCTTATAGAAAATTGGTGGTTAGTAATACTGAAAAACAAGAGCATAATTTAGATGGAGTTTTAGATTTCACAATCTTAAAAGATTCTCATAGAGCATTATATCGTAAGGAAAAAATGACTTTAAATTATCCTATTAAAAACACAAACAGAACTGTTGGAGCTATTGTAAGTAACGAAATTTCTAAAATTTATGGTCATTTAGGATTGCCTGAAGACACCTTAAACATTAATTTTAAAGGTTCTGCAGGACAAAGCTTTGGAGCTTTTGGAGCTCATGGTTTAACCTTTATTTTGGAAGGAAACACAAACGATTATTTAGGAAAAGGATTATCTGGAGCTAAATTAATCGTTAAAAAACCACCAACAGCAACCTTTTTAGCTGAAGACAATATTATAGTTGGAAACGTATGTATGTTTGGTGCTGTTGATGGACAGGCTTACATTAATGGAATTGCAGGAGAACGTTTCGCTGTTCGTAACTCTGGAGCAACTGCAGTTGTAGAAGGTGTTGGAGATCATTGTTGTGAATACATGACTGGTGGTAAAGTAATTGTTTTAGGAAAAACGGGAAGAAATTTTGCAGCTGGAATGAGTGGTGGAATTGCATATGTATATGACCCAGAAAACAAATTTGCAAACGGATTGTGCAACACAGAAACTATTGAATTTGAAGAGATTTCTGAAGAAAATGCAGCTGAACTAAAAGCAATAATTGAAAAGCACGTTTTATATACAGATAGTAAAAGAGGAACTGATTTGTTAGCAGATTGGGATATAAGTTTAAGCAACTTTGTAAAAGTAATGCCAACTGAATATAAAAAAGCATTACAACGTTTAGAAACAGAAGAACCAATGTTCGAAGAATTAACAATAGCATAATGTCATGGGAAAAGTAACAGGATTTAAAGAATTTGAAAGACAGGATGAAACTTACAGGTCTGTAATTGATCGTGTAAAAAATTACAACGAATTTACAGTACCTCTTTCTGATCAAGAAATAACAAAACAAGGTTCACGTTGTATGGATTGTGGAATTCCTTTTTGTCATAGTGGTTGTCCACTTGGTAATTTAATTCCAGATTTTAACCATATGGTGCATCAAGGTGAATGGCAAAAAGCTTCGTGGATTTTACATTCTACGAATAATTTTCCGGAATTTACAGGAAGATTATGTCCTGCTCCTTGTGAACAAGCTTGTGTTTTAGGAATTATAGAAGATCCAGTATCCATCGAAAATATTGAAAAAAATATTGTAGAACGTGCTTTTAAAGAAGGGTGGATTAAACCTCAACCTCCAAAAACTAGAACAGGAAAAACAATTGCAGTTATTGGTTCTGGGCCTGCAGGTTTGGCTGCTGCACAACAATTAAATAGAGCTGGACATACAGTTACTGTTTTTGAAAGACATGATGAAGTTGGTGGTTTATTACGATATGGAATTCCGAATTTTAAAATGGAAAAAGGAATTATCGACAGAAGAATAAAAATATTAGAAGCAGAAGGAATCATTTTTAAAACAAACGTAAATGTTGGTGTTACTTATGATGTTAAAGATTTAAAAGCTTTTGATGCTATTGTTTTATGTGGTGGTGCAACTGAAACTAGAAGCTTACCAACTCCTGGTATTGATGCAAATGGTGTTGTACAAGCAATGGATTTCTTAACACAACAAACCAAAGTTTTATTTGGTAAAGAAGTAGAAAACCAAATCATGGCAACTGGAAAAGATGTTATTGTAATTGGTGGTGGAGATACAGGTTCAGATTGTATTGGTACCTCAAACAGACATGGAGCAAAATCTGTAGTTAATTTTGAGATTATGCCAAAACCTCCTGGAGAACGTTCACCAACAACTCCTTGGCCTTTTTGGCCTTTGAAGCTAAAAACTTCTTCTTCTCATCAAGAAGGTTCTGAACGTAATTGGCTCATCAATACTAAAGAATTTGTAAAAGATGAAACTGGAAAACTAATCGCTTTAAAAACAGTAAATGTTGAGTGGAAAATGGTTCCTGGACAAAGACCTCAATTGATAGAAATTGCGGGTACAGAAAAAACTTGGCCTTGTGATTTAGCTTTATTAGCGTTAGGTTTTACAGGTCCTGAAAGTACTTTGGCAGATAAATTAGGCATTAAAAGAGATACTCGTTCAAACTATATTGCAGAATATGGTAAATATCAAACCAATGTAAAAAATATCTTTACTGCTGGTGATATGAGAAGAGGACAATCTTTAATTGTTTGGGCAATTTCTGAAGGTAGAGAAGCTGCAAGACAAGTAGATTTATTCTTAATGGGCAAATCTGAATTACCCTCTAAAGATGTTACAGGCGATTTAATTGCGATGTAAATTATACAATTGAAATATTTTAAAAGCCGTTTGTAAAAAATTACAAACGGCTTTTTAAGTTCAAAACTTAAGTATGTTTTTTAAATATAGTTTAAATTTAGAAGTTATAATAAATTACAGTCTTAAAAGGTCTTCGACAAGCTCAGACTGACATTCGTAAGAAAAACTATGAGTAGAAATGTTTTTATGTAAAGTAAGAAATTTTACGATTCCCAAAGTTTAGCAACATTGAAAAAGGTACATAATTATATTTTATTGTAATTACACTTTTAGTAATAATAGCATTTTGTCACCCTGAATTTATTTCAGGGTCTTAAGAAATAGTCTCGATTTATAGCTAGATAGATTCTGAAATAAATTCAGAATGACAAGTTTTAAAATTTACATTATAATGAGCGGATATACAATTATATTTTCTAATCCGTTAAAACAATTCTAATTGGTAAACGATATCTTGTAGCTACAGGAAATCTTTTTTTGATTGCTGGAAATATTTTAGGCAGATTATCAACAGAAAGTTGTAGAATACTATCCAATGCTGGGAGTTGCTTTTTTATATTTTCTGAAGATGTTAATTCCAAAAATTCAATAATTCCTTCTGTGTTAATTAACAAATCTACATACACAGTTTCATCAATAGAATCTTGACTCGTTAATACGTGTTTTTGTAACTCCTCTCCTATTTTTTTGTGAATGGTATTTCTAAAACAATTCGACTTTTCTGTTTTATTAATAATAGAATCGCAAGCAGGAAATGATGGCGATAAATCTACAGCTGTATAATCTACAATGGTATCTAAAACTTGGTTTTCTTTGTTTTTCGAAAATGACAATTTATCACAAGAAGTGATAAAAATCATCAAAATTAAAAAAGAAAAAACGCGCATCATTAAAAATCAAATTATTGCGTAAACTTACTAAATTTTACTGACTTTTAATCTAACGTTTCACCTGCCATAAAATACTCTTTTTTGATCTCTTTAATTCTACGTTCTACAAATACAGAAATCACTTCATCTCTATTATAAAAATTTTCTATATACTTTTTATATTCCTTATAAGCTATTTTTTTATCCTTATAATAATCATCAGAAAGCTTTGCTATTTGATACAATGCTTTGTGATTTTTCCTGTTTTCTGCATACGCTTCTTTAAAAGCGTTAATAGCTTCTGGAATTTTATTGGTTTCAAAAAACAAGGTTCCTAAACCAAAATATTCTTCATCTCGCTTTTCTTTTCCTACATAAGTAGCCATCATATAACGAAAATTTGCATCTCTATATTTTTTTTCAATCATAGCAATATGCCCTAAATACGTGTGAGATTTGAAATCTTCTCTATCTTTAATCGATACTTTTTTAAAATACTTTTTTGCTTTTTCTAAACTATCCATATTAAAAAAAGATCTTCCTAACATTGCAGCACTATAGGTATCTTTTTTATCAATAGTATCTAAATTTAATAAAAGCGGAATGGTTTCAAGGTATTTTTTGTCTAAATACAATTGATTTATTTTCAACTTATTCAAATCGATATGATTTTTATCCAAAGCCAATCCTCTATCCACAAATAGCTGTGTGGAATCTTTATCTTTCAATTTTTTATAACTATTTGCCAATCTTGCAATAGCATTTAAATGCGTAGCATCTTTTTTATGCGTATCTAGATAACTATTCATCATAGGATCTCTTTCGCCATTTAAAGCATAGGAAAGTCCTAAATGATAAGAATAATTGGCGTTTTCTGCATCATTTTCCACCAAATATTTAAACGTCTTAATTGCTTCTTTTGGTCTTCTGTTGATGATGTATAACTTCCCTAATTGATATTTCAACACCAAATTCAATGAATCTTTTGCTAAAACCTCTTCATAAATAGGAATTGCTTTTTTAGACAATTTTAAAGAACGGTAATTTTTTGCCAATCGTAGTTTTGCATTTTCATCATCTTTAAAAGTGACAGCTTTTTCTAAAAACTGCGCCGCTTTTTTATAATCGTCTATCGATTCGTAAATAACTGCTTTTTTGTAATTGGTTAAAAATGAAGCTTCACTTTCATCTAGTTCTTTTAAAGCTAATTTGTATCTGCCTTTTGCAAACAAACTATCTGCCACAGAAAAAGTTGAAGTTTGCGCTTCAACTTTTACAATAACAAATAATAATACTACTAAAATTTTCTTTTTCATAGAGATTTTTTATTCAACTAAAATAGTAAATGGAATCGTATATTTAACACCAATCGTTTTTCTTTCATGTTCTCCAGGAGTTACTTTTGGTAAAGAATTCATCACTGCCAATACTTCTTGTTTAATTTCTTCATGAGGAGCTCTAGCTTCTACTTCAACAATATTCCCTTCTTTATCAATTTTAAAACTAATAAAAACACGTTTTTTTCCAGGAGATAAACCTAATGTTTTTGGTAAAGCTGCATCAAAGTTTTTAATAAAATGCTTTTGAATATTTGTTGAAAAACAATCTTTATCTCCAGATTCACAACCAGGGAAAGTTGGTGCTTTGTCAATGACCATAAAAGAAACTTCTTCTTTTTCTGTAATTTCAGACTTAGAATTATCTTTTTTCATTTTTGAAATATCTAGTAAAACTCCGATCACTTTTCTTCCATTTTCTCTTTCATATAGTTTAATTTCCCCATATTTTTCGAATTTATCTTCGTTGTAAGTACAATTAAATTCTTCGAGTTCTAAATTACTTAAATCGTTTTTAATTATTTCTTTCCATTTTGGTTTTTCTAAACCTATAAAATGATCTAGATATGTTTTATTTTCAGTTATAGTAGAATTAATTTTCCCATCTTTATTCATGAAAAATCTCTCCTGAAATTTCATTTCTTGATTACTATCTTGTGAATTCATAGTTGTTTCATTATCAGAACAAGAAGTATAAAAAAGCATACTTGCTAATACAGGAATCAATACCAAATACTTTAATTGATTCATTTTTTTTGATTGTTTTTTCGTCATCATAATAATTCTTTTTTTGATTAAACTTTTTTTATAAAATTGATTTACAAATGCAACATTTTCTACCTGAAAATAATTAGATAATAAATTATTGATATACGTTTCTTTAGCTTCTTTTTTCGACACTATTTCATCAGAAATATATTCGTGTATTAAAGTGATTCTCTTTTGATAAAAATAAATCACAGGATTAAACCACATCGCAATTTTTAAGAATTCAAAAAAAAGTAAATCAACAGAATGCTTTTGTTGACTATGAACCATTTCATGCTCAATAATTTTTTCTTGTTGCGAAACAGGAATTTCTTTCCCTAAAAAAATATAGTTGAAAAATGAAAATGCATTGGTTTTATTCGGAATAAAAATTAGCTTAAAAATGGATAATTTCTCTGCTTTATTGGTTTTGATTAAGTTGATAATCTTCATCAACTTTACAAAAAACAAGATTAAAAACACTACAACTCCAACCCAAAATAGAATATTGATATAATTTACAGATTCATAAAAAGTAGTTGCCTCAAATGTTCTTTTAATCACTTTTTCTGGGGATAAAAATATCTCAGGCAATTGCACAATATACTCTTGAGAAACTGCTTTTTGAAACGTTGGTATTTTTATCAACGGAAGTATAAAAGACAAAATTGGCGTCGTTAATAAATACCATCTATTTTTTGTGAAAAACGTTTCTTTGCTTAAAAAGAAATCATAAATCGCCAAGAATAACACTTGGAATAAGATAACTTGAAGGATGTAGTTTATCATAATTTTTTATTTTTTACTGAATACTGCCACTGCAAACTGAATACTGAAACACTGCCAACTAAAAACTACTTCTCCTTATTCACTTCCTTTAATATTGATTCCAATTCAGCAACATCCATATTATTTTCTTTTACAAAAAAGGATACCATACTTTTAAAAGAACCATCAAAATAACCGTTCATTATTTTGTGCAAACTTTGGTTGCTATACGTTTCTTTATCTATAATTGGGTAATACACATAACCTCTACCTTCTGCCTTATGAGCCACAAATTTTTTGGTTTCTAAAATTCTTATAATCGTAGAAACTGTATTATAGGCTGGCTTTGGCTCAGGTAACTTTTCAATGACATCTTTTACAGAAGTTTCTTGCAAATCCCACAAAACTTGCATTATTTGTTCCTCTGCTTTCGTTAATTGTTTCTTCATAATTTTCAACTAATAATTTAGTTTGATAAAACAAATATAACTAAATATTTAGTTTAAACTAATTTTTTAGTTACAAAAAAATATTATCTATCAACAAAAAGAAAATTGTAGATTGTTTTTGAAAAAGCAAAAAGGCTTTAAATTCTAATGAATTTAAAGCCTTTTACACTGTTATTTTGGTAAGAAATATTATTCCTTCTCAGCCATTTTCTTTACATAATCTGTAATAATTACAATTTGAGTTGGGCCAACTTTCCCTTCAATAAATTTTTCATTATCATGATCTAAAGAAATTCTACGAACAGCAGTTCCCTGTTTAGCAACCATGCTAGAACCTTTTACTTTCAAGTCTTTTATCAATACAACAGAATCTCCAGCTTGTAAAATAACACCATTTACATCTCTATGAATTATTTTTTCACTTTCAGATAAATGATCATTTGTTGCCTTTGCAAAACTTAATTCCTCATCTTCCATGTACATCATTCCTAACAAATCAGTAGGCCAACCTTCCTTTTTTAATCTGTGTAACATTCTCCAAGCCACAACTTTTACAGGTCTAAATTCGCTCCACATAGCATCGTTTAAACAACGCCAATGATTCGCATCCACCTCATCAGGATTTTCGATTTGCGTTACACAAGTTTCACAAGCCAGCAAACTTCCATCAACTCCACCTCCACCAACATCACTTGGTTTTACATCGTAAACCGATAAATTATTAGTTCCTGTACATAACTCACATTTGTTACCACTTCTGTTTTCTAAATCTTGTTGTAAACTCATAATTATATTTTGTTTGATGTTCGCAAATGTAGGGTTTTATTTTGAAGCTATTTCCTGCTTTTCGCACTCGCTTTTTTATTCTGAAAAAGAATAAAAAGAGCTCAAACAAATGCTACAATCAGGGCTAAACTTGTTTGCTGGCTTTTTGGTTTAAATTAATGGTGTTGTCATTCCCTTAAAAAAGGGAATCCATACTAATCTGTTAAAATATCATCATACCAATCTTTAGCTAAATCTTGCCAACTTGGATTGTTTTTTTCAAATAACTCAATTTTCCAAGCTCTATTCCACTTTTTAAGTCTTTTCTCCCTTTCAATTGCCTCATTTACATCTTTGAAGGTTTCAAAATATATCAATTTATTAACACCATATTTAGAAGTAAACCCTTTTGTAATGCCCATTTTATGTTCATAGACTCTTCTTTGCAAATCATTTGTCATTCCTATATAAAGAGTGCCTCTAATTTTACTAGCTAAAATATATACATAATATTGATGTACGTTTTTCATATCTACTATTAAATTATGGATTCCCACTTTCGTGGGAATGACAACAGTGATCACCCAACTTCTAAAGAAGTAAACTGAAAACTAGTTCCATCAAACAACCCTTTATCAGAGAGTTTCAAAGACGGAATTACCAACAGCGCCATAAAAGACAAACTCATATAAGGTGCTCGTAATTTGCTGCCCATTTGCTTTGCCATTTTATCTAATTCAGCATATTGTTTTCCGATTTCTTGTGCAGATTTGTCTGACATAATTCCTGCAACAGGTAACGAAACTATTTTTTCTTCAGTGTTATTTACTGCACAAACTCCACCTCTATTTTTTATAATTAAGTTTACAGCTTTACAAATTGCTTCATCAGAAACACCCACAGCAATTATATTATGAGAATCGTGCCCAACAGAACTTGCAATAGCACCTTCTTTCAATCCGAAGTTTTTAATAAAAGCAATTGCTGGCTCATCATTTTTATAACGATTTACAACTGTCATTTTTAAAACATCGTTTTCTGTATTCGAAACTAAATTTCCATCTGTAATTAACGAATCTGCTTCAATTTGGTTCGTAACCAATTCACCATCTAAAGCTTCAATAACTCTAATTTTTTCTGCTGATGATTCAAATCTAAAATCTGAAATTTCTTTTTTATCAGTATTAAAATTATTCAACACTTCAAAATCTACAGATTTCACAAAACTCTCGCCATTTTTAGCAACCAATTCTCCATTAATATAGGTTTCTAAAACATTGAATTTCGTTAGATTATCAACCATAATAAAATCTGCAAAATCATCTTTTTGCAACAAGCCAACTTGTAACTTATAATGTTTTACAGGATTTATACAAGCAGCTTGCAATACTTTAAAAACATCAATTCCTTTGGCAACAGCTCTTTCACACAACTGATTGATATGCCCCAACAACAAATCATCTGGATGTTTGTCATCTGAACAAAACATCATGTTTTCGTAATTTTCTGGCAGCAAATCAATTAAAGCTTCAAAGTTTTTGGCAGCAGATCCTTCTCTAATAATAACTTTCATCCCTTTTTCTAATTTCTCTTTGGCTTCCTCAAAAGAAAAACATTCATGGTCTGTAGAAATTCCTGCAGCAATATATTTACTTGCGTCAGCTCCTCTTAAACCTGGTGCATGACCATCAATGGGTTTGTTGTTATTTTTAGCGTGTTTTATTTTTGCTAAAACCTCATCATCATCAAATAAAACTCCTGGATAATTCATCATTTCTGCTAAATACAAAATATCCGGATTTTCCATCATCACCTTAATATCATCAGAATCAATGATTGCTCCTGCACTTTCAAAAGACGTTGCTGGCACACAACTTGGTGCTCCAAAATTAAATTTTAACGGAACTTTCTTTCCGTTTTCAATCATAAAATCGACACCTTTTACACCCAAAACATTGGCAATTTCATGAGGATCAGAAACTGTAGCAACTGTTCCATGCAAAACAGCAATTTTTGCAAATTCAGAAGGCACTAACATAGAGCTTTCTATATGAATATGTGCATCTACAAAACCAGGTAAAATATAATTTTCTTTGCTATGATTTACTTCACGAATTGCTGAGATTTTTCCATTTTCAACTTCAACTTCTCCTTTATAAATTCGCTTATTTTGTATGTCTACGATGTTTCCTTGAACTTTCATTTTTTTCTGTTTCTAATACAAATTTACAAAGAAATAAAGCTTTAAAATAGTTTATGAAAAAACAATAGAAAATGTGCGTACAGATTTAGTTTGCCAAAATTGATTCCCTTGTTTCAACCATACTTATACCTTCTTTTTTTAGCAAATTAAGTACAGGTACATAAATTGATTTTGCTGTAGGAATCTGAACACCTGTTTCTTTAATTACACCATCTAGTATTAATTTAACAGCTATTGCAGCAGGCAATGCAACTGTTTTTGCAATTGAGGTATAGGTATCATTTCCATAATCTACCATTTTAGAAATAATGGTTTCTTTTTCTCCATTTTTATAAGAGACATTAAAAATATGTTGCATAATTACCATATCTCTTTCAGATTTATGCATCATCATTTTTTCGATCATTAGATCAGAAATAATATCAAAAGTTGAACAATTTTCTTGTGAAATAATTTTAGCTGAATCAAATAAACCTAACCATTCAATTGCTTTTAAGCCTAGATGAGCATCATCAATAGTAAATTTATTTTTAATTTCATTTTTTAAATCATCAATTTTAAAATTATTTATTTCTGCAACAATTTGAGGCAAAGACTTCCCTTTTACATGTAGAACATTGTATGTTGTTAAGTTTAAATTCTTTAATAAATTGAAAGCATCACACCAACCTTTATATCTAAAAGTACCTCTATACATTGTTTTTACTTCAGGTATTTTATAAATATCTATATATGGCAAGGAGTTTCTGTTAGGATACACTTCCATTTCCTCTATTTCTGGGAAATCTATTTTTAAAGGATTTTTAAATAAATCAGCAGCATCTATTTCAACAATTTTATTGTTTTTAAGATAGGATGCATTATTGTTACTTGCCATAACAACTCCTTTTGGAGACCAAGAAAACTTATAACGAAATGGATTATTTGATGCTTCTGGTGCACACAAAGCGCCACATAAAGAATAAAATTCATCTATTTTCCCTCCTTTATCATGCACTTTATCAATAATTTGCATGGCTGTCATATGATCAAATCCAGGATCTACACCTATTTCATTCAACAGCAAAATATTAGCTGTTTTAGCTTGCTGGTTCAATGCTTTCATTTCTTCTGAAACATAAGACGTTGTTAACATGTTCTTTTTTAAAAGAATACATTTTTCAGCAACCTTTACATGATGTGCATATGGCAATAAACTAACTATTAAATCATGATTGCTAATAAGTTTATGTAACGCATCTAAATCATCAATTGTCCAAGAAATTGCTTTTCCGTTTGCAAAACCTTCTAAAACTTTTTCTGCTTTCTCTACTGTTCTACTCGCAATTGTTACTGCAATATCATTGTTAAGCAAATAATGTACAATTGGCTTCACAACCATTCCTGCTCCTAAAATTAAAACTTTCTTCATTTTTTTTATTAAAATTTTACAAAAAAAAGGGGTTATCAATTATTGACAACCCCTTTTATATTCAAACATGATACAAAACTTAATTAATTTACTTCTGAATTATTTTTCACCTCTGTTAAAGGAACTGGTAAATACCCATGACTTGCAGAGTTTAGCGATCTTCCTGCAGCATTCATTGCAGTATCTAACATTCCCCATCTACGTAAATCAAAAAATCGTGAAGATTCTAATTGAAATTCCATTGTTCTTTCATGAATAATTTGATTTTTAACATCCGTTTTTGAAACAGCCACTGTTGCTGGCATTTTACCATGAGTTGCTCTTACTGTATTTATTAATGTAATTGCTTCTGCAGTTCCTGAAGTTTCGTTTAACGCTTCTGCTCTCATCAATAAAACATCTGCATAACGCATTAAAGGCACATTTAAATCATCATTATAAACACCCCAAGTAACTTTAGGAATAAACTTTCTAAGAAAAACTTTATGATCAACAGCATCTGCACTTCCATATTGTTGGTTTGCTAAAAAATCCCAAGTGAAACCTTGCATGTTTGGGTTGTTGTTATAATAATCTCCTTTATAATAAAGAGATGCATATAAACGCTCATCATACCCTGCATTTGTAGAAATTTTCCCTTCGGATTTCATTTCTGTTAAAAGATCTTGAGTTGCCTCTAAACCTCCCCAACCATCGTACATAGGATCTGCAATAAACTTGTGTAAATTGGTTCTATTATAAGCTTCTGCAGAAGGAGAATTAATTTGAATTTCAAAAATAGATTCTGGTGAATTTTGATTGGTTCCATCAAACATACTTACATAATTAGCATCTAAACTATAAACTGATAATTTGATAACTTCATTTAAAGCATCTGCAGCATTTTTATAATCATCTGCTTCTGCAGCTTCTGTATCACCAGCTTTGTGTAAATATGCTTTTCCTAAATACGCAAATGCAGCTCCTTTTGTTGCTCTACCAATTTCTGATGCTGAATAATTTGCAGGTAAATTTACTGCAGCTTCCTTAAAGTCTTTAATAATTACGCTCCAAGCTTCTGATCTTGTAGACAATGCTTTGTCTAAATCTGATTCTCCAACAACTCCTTCTCTAACAACTATTTGCTCGTAAAGTGTTAGTAATTTAAAGTGATAATAAGCTCTTAAAAAAGTAGCTTCTGCAATAAATTGTTTTTTTTCTGCAGATGAAATAACAGCATCATCCATCAAAGCAACATTTGCAATTACTTGATTTGCGTAGTTTAATCCATTATAATTTAGCTTCCATAAAAGGTTTATAAATGTATGTCCATTGGTATACGTACCATTAAAAACCGACATCCAATGTGCGTAATTATTACCATCAACTCCTGGCAACATATAATCTGAACGATACCATTCTATAACAGAACGCCCTTCTTGCCATCCATCCCAAAAGTTTTGTCTTGCTTCTAATTCTGAATAAGCTGTTGTTAAAGCAGCTTTTGCATCTGCAGCATCTCGCCAAAATAAATTAGACGATAATTGGTCTTTCGATTCTCTTGTTAAAAAGTCATCATCATCACAAGAAACCATGTTTATTGCAATTAAAATGATTGCTATATATTTTAGTATATTTTTCATTTTTAAAATGTTTTAAAATTTAAGTTGTAATCCTACTATTACAGATTTGTATTTTGGATATAATGTTCTATCAATTCCTTGACTTAAAACACTTCCTCCAACTTCTGGGTCTAAACCATCGTAACTAGTTGCAGTAAATAAATTCTGACCTGTTACATACAATCTAAGTCTATCAACCTTTAATTTTTCTGAAATATCATTAGATAAAGTATACCCTAACTGAACAGTTTTTAATCTTAGATAAGCACCATCATGTAAAAAACGAGTAGATGCTCTATTGTTTTGATTCGGATCTCCCAAAATTGCTCTTGGAATATTTGTATCTGTATTTGATGGTGTCCAAGCATTTAAAACATTTGACGTAAAATTTCTTGGTGCATCAATTCCTTGCATTTCAAAAGCATTACCATCATAAATTTTATTACCTCCAACTCCTTGTAAAAATACAGTTGCATCAAAGCCTTTATACTCAAAATTAAAATTGAAACTATATTCAAACTTTGGCAAACCTGTACCTGCATAAATTAAATCGTCTGAATCTAAAACACCATCGTCATTTTGATCTACAAAACGAATATCTCCAGGTTTAGCTTCTGGTTGTAAAGTTCCATTTGGATCATGTGCTGTAATTTCTGCTTGATTTTGAAAAATACCTGCAGCTTCTGTTAAAAAGAAAGCACCAGCTTCATAACCAATTCTTGTACTATTTACATAATGATCTGAACCATATTTTAAACCATCACCTGAAACTTCTTGATCTTTATTTGATAAATTAGTTACTTCGTTTTTGGTTGTAGAAAACGCAGTGTTAACACTGTATTTAAAATCATTAACATACGCTGAATAACCAAGTTCTAATTCAACACCACTATTTTCAAACTCACCAATATTTACAATTGGATTGTTAATTCCTGCAGAAGGAGAAACTTGTTTTCTAAATAACAAATCCGAAGTAAGACTAGAATAATAGTTTATAGAACCATTTAATTTCCTATCTAACATTGTAAAATCTACCCCTAAATTTGTAGATGTATTTGTTTCCCATCTTAAATTAGGGTTGTTTAAATCTCTTGTAATTGCTCCTCTTGTTGCTGTGCCACCAAAAACATACCCTCCATTATTATAATCTTTTCCTACTTCTATTAAAGGAGAATAACCATAATAACTTAAACTAGAATCATTACCTGCTTGACCCCAAGAAAAACGAAGTTTTAAAGAATTAAAAACGTCTTGATTTTTCATAAAGTTTTCTTCGGATATTTTCCATCCTAAAGCAAAAGCTGGGAAAGTTCCATATCTTTTATTAGCTCCAAATTTAGAACTACCATCTCTTCGAACACTTGCTTGAAATAAATATCGATCCATAAAAGAATAGTTTACTCTTGCAAATTGCGATGCTAAAGCGTATTCTGAATTAGTTCCAGTTGATGTTCTTGTTCCGTCTGCAAACGCATTGATTGTTTTAAAATCTGGATCAATTAAATCTGCTAATACTTGATTTCCATCAACAGTTTTATAGCCATCTGCAACAGCATACGTTTCTCTAAATGGTTCAAATATTCTAGAATATCCTAATAAAACATCAAAAGCATGCTTACCAATTTCTTTTTTATACGTTAACAATGCTTCTGTTTGTGTTCTTTTAAATTGAGAATTATACTCAGAAACTTGACCAAATTCTGCATTGCTCTCCATAATTCTTTGCGCTTGGAAACGTTTTACAAAACCAAACGTATAATTATTAGTTGTTGCTTGAGATAAGTTTAATTTCGCATTTAAGCCTTCTAAAAGTTCATATCCTAAAGAAACATTAAACAAATTGTATTGTAATTTAGTTTCATTTTCTATAAAATTATTAACAGCTAATGGATTCACCTGATCTGGAATGGAAGCATCTGTTGCATAACCATAACCACTTGCATTATTTGAATCGTAAATAGGAATTAAAGGAGAAATATGATAGGTATCTCTTAAAGAAAACTTATAGCCTTCTCTATTTGTTTCTGCATACGTTACACCTCCATTTAAAGTAAATTTCCCTTTTGTAAATCCGATATTTAAGTTTAAAGATTTTTTACCAAAATCAGAACCCAAAACAATCCCTTCTTCAGAAACATTATTTGCAGCTAAACTATACGTTACATTTTCTGATGCTCCACTTATTCTAACACTATAATTCGTCTGAATTGCATCACTTAAAATTTGATTTAACCAATCTGTATTTGCTGCAGCTGGTGATGTTACAAATGATGGTAATGTAGCACCTGCGTTTTCAAACATTTGTTTATGCACACTTTTGTAACCTTCTGCATCTAGTAAATTATATGACTTACTAACTGAATTAAAACTAACATAGGAATCAAAATCGACTTTAATTGCGCCGAATTTCCCTTTTTTGGTGGTTATAATTACAACTCCATTGGCTGCTCTTGTTCCGTAAATTGCTGCAGAAGAAACATCTTTTAAAATTTCTATAGTTTCAATATTATTAGGATCTATAAAATAAGAATTGGCTTGCACACCATCTACAATATATAAAGGTTGGTTATTTCCATTAGAACCTACACCTCTAATTTTTATATCTACTTCAGATCCAGGAGCTCCAGAAGATTTTACAACAGTAACCCCTGCAACTCTACCTTGTAAAGCTTCTGTAGGATTTGAAACTGCTATTTTATTTAACTCTTCAGATTTCACACGACCAACTGCACCTGTAACATCGCTTTTCTTTTGAGTACCATAACCAACAACAACAATTTCATCTAAGCTTTCTGCATCTTCTTCTAATAGTACTTCAATATTAGTTTGGTTACCAATAGTAATTTCAGTTTTTTTATACCCTAAATAACTAAAAATTAATATTTTTTCTGATGCAGAAATTTTGATTGTAAAATTTCCATCAAAATCCGTTTCTGTTCCTTTTGATACATTTCCTTTTACAAAAATTGCAACTCCAGGAATTGGGTTTTTATTTTTGTCAAATACTGTTCCTTTTACAGAAGTATCTTGAGCAAAAGAATTGAGGATTCCTAAAAAAAAGAAAGCAAGCAGTAGTAAATGTCTTGCTTTAAAAAAGTAGTTTAAGTTAATTTGTTTTCGAATCATAATTAAAATTATTTTATGATCCAAATATTGTAATTTTAATTCTCGTTAACTAAAAAAACACCTTTACTTAACCTTTACAATACAGCAAAACACAAGTAAATAAAGGGTTTTAAATCTACTCCTATTTAAAAGGTTGATAAAGCCATACATGCAATGCCATAGATATTTAAGAGCTACTGTTTAAATATTTTGTAAAAACTCTACCAAATTATCTTTAGTATCTAGCTTTAATTTTTTTCTTAAACGATGTCTTCCTATTTCTACAGAATTTAAAGAAATGTTATTTAAGTTCGCAATTTCTTTTGAGCTTAATTTTAGTTTTACTTGCACAGCCAATTGCACTTCCTTTTCTGTAAGTTTAGGAAATTGTTCTTTAATTTTAAATAGAAAATCACTTTGTAAAGTTTCTACATTGGTATGAAATTTCTGAATATCTTCATTAAAATCAAATTTAAAAGTGTACTCTTTAATTAATGAATTCACATCTTTTTTTAACTGATCTGAATTTGTAAAACTTAAGCCTTTAAAAGATTTTACAAGCTCTTTATAAATCGTAGATCTTTGCGAAATAAACAAGGCTAAATTTGTTAGTTCTTTCATTCTAAAATCTAATTTATGCTCTAGGTTTTCTCTTAAAAGAGACTGTGTTTTTAGTTTTTCTAAAGATAATTTGTTGCTTTGCTCATAAATGGCTTTTTTCTTTTTAATGTTATTTCTTAAAAAGGAAATTATAAGAATTGCAATAATTGCCAATAAAATAAAACCGACTATTAAATACTGCTTTTTTTGAGATTCTAAATTTCGTTCTTGTTGCAAATATTTAATTTCGGCTTCACTACGTTCTGCTTCAAAAAGAATTCGCAGTTCTGTTAACTTTTCACTTTCATTATTAGAAAAAACATCCGTTTTTCCAATTTCATATTTTTTATAATTATCAAGGGCCTTTTTATAATCGCCAATTGCGTAATAATAATTAGACCATCCTAAATCATTTTCAATAATCCATTCTTTATTTTCTAAAAATTTCATGATGATTAATCTAGATTTTGTTAAAAGCGCTGCACTTTTATTAAAATCGCCTAATTTTAAATTCACTTTAGAGAGCTCATTTAAAACCTCAACCATAATTTGATTGTCCTTTATTTTTTCTGAAATCTCTAAAGATGCTTCTAAATTTTCTTTAGATAATGAAAGTTCATTTAACTTATAATAGCAGATTCCTATATTTTTCATAGTTTCTGCAATTCGCCCTCTCTTGTTAAATACTTTTTTTAATTCTAATGATTTTTTAAAAAAAGACAGTGCTAAATAATAGTCTTCTTTTTTAGCGTGAATTAAACCAATACTATTATAGCTGTAAGCAATTCTCTGTACATCATTTATTTTCTCATGAATTTTAAGTGTTTTTATATGATATTCTAAAGCCTTGTTATAATAACCAATATCATAATACAGCCAACCAAGAGTTCTGAGTGTAAATGCTAAATCGTAATCATCATCAATATTTTTTCTAACTTCTAAAGATTGCAACCCTAATTTTAAAGCCTTGTCATATATATTATTAAATAAATAACCTTGACAAAGATTAATCAATGCATACCCTTCTTGCTTTTTATTACCACACTCTAAAGACAGTTGTAAAGCTTCAGTTGCAAATTCTATGGTTCTATCTGGGTTAATTACCCAATAAATTTCTGCGATTCTATTTAATAAAGGAATTCGATCTTGATTCACCATTTTTGGTAAAACAACCAATAAACTATCTAATTCTAATTGTGAATCATTAGGGTTTTCATCCCAGATATTTTTTTGCGAATAAGCACTACTGCTAATTAAAATTAGGAATAACAACCATTGTTTCATATCTAAAAATTTATCTTTTATATTACCACTATTAAAAACAAGAATCTTAATCGAATTTTTTAATTTGATAACTTTTTTCAAACATAGCATAAATTCAAGTAAATAATTGCTAATTCTTTAAAAGTGTAAGGTGATGTAAAGGTTTTTTTTGAGAATTTTTCAAAAAAAATATCGAAATTTGTTCATATAACTCTAAGATATCTTCTTTAAAAATGATAAAAAAAATAATCTACCTAATAACAGTCCCCCTACTTTTTCTGAATATTCAATGTAACAAACCAGCAAATACAAAACCAATTGAGTATTTAAAATACAGTGAAAATATTTTAAATTATCAAATAAGTCCATCAGAAAAATTTGATAAAGCTGGTTTAATGTTTTCAGATCAAGGAGCTTGGTTTGCATATAGTTTTCCAGATTCTGCCTCTAAAATAACTGGTTTTTCTGGTCCTTTTTTAATGACACAACAAAATGGAATTTGGGCTAGCAAAGCCTTAGTAAATTTAAATATCGAAAACACAAACTGGCAATCTCACAAAATAAAAAGTTATAATAGTCATTTAGAACAAACCTTTTTATCAGAAAATTTAGAGCTAAAACAAGAGTTAGTTTTCAGTTCTGGCCATACAGCAATTATAAATTCAACCTTAAAAAACATCAGCAAAACAAATATAACTGTCAACTATTCTTTTAAAAATGAGGCTTTATTAGCAGATCGTTTGCTTTTTTCTTCGGATAAAAACGAGCTTATAATAAATTCAACAAATACAGATGCAGTTGGTCATATTATTTTTCCTGATGAAATCTCGTTAGAATCTATTGACAGTTCCTATGTTTCTAATCAAATTAATCTTCAATTAAAACCTGAAGAAACCAAAACATTTACCATTTCTCAAACTTTTATTTTTAAAGAATATTCTTGGCTTGATGAATTAAAAACCATTAAAAAATCAGATTTTAAAGTTCTTTTGGAGGAGAGAAAATTAGAAAAAAACACAGAATTACAATCTTTAATTGAAAACAGAAAAGAGCAGTTTTCTCAAGATATCTATGCAGAAGTATTAGCAAAAGCGCATGTAACATTGCAAAACAATTGGCGAATTCCTGCTGGCGAAATTAAAAACGAAGGTTTATTTCCTAGTTATCATTACCAATGGTTTCATGGTTTTTGGTCTTGGGATTCTTGGAAACACGCAGTTGGTTTGTCTTTCTACAACACAGAATTGGCGAAAAAACAAATGAAATTAATGTTCGATTTTCAAAATGAAGATGGCTTTGTTGTAGATTGTGTTTACAGAGATACCACAATTGAAAATCATAATTATAGAGATACAAAACCTCCTTTATCTGTTTGGGCAGTTTCAAAAATTTATGAAAAAGACAACGATTTAGAGTTTATAAAATACATGTATCCAAAATTAAAATTATACCATGAATTTTGGTACAATAAAAGAGATCATGATAAAGATGGTTTGTGCGAATTCGGTTCTACAGATGGAACTCTAATTGCTGCAAAATGGGAAAGTGGAATGGATAACGCAATTCGTTTTGACAATTCTAAAATTGTAAAAAATAGCGAAGGTGCTTTTTCTTTAGATCAAGAATCTGTAGATTTAAATGCCTATTTATATGCAGAAAAAATATATTTAGCAAAACTAGCTACTATTTTAGAAAATGAAAATGATGCTGAAAAATTTACAGCAGAAGCAGCAATCTTAAAAAATAAAATTCAAACGCAATTTTATGACACCAATGATGGTTGGTTTTATGACACCACTTTAGACGGAAAAACATTTATAAAAGGTGAAGGAAGTGAAGGATGGACTGCACTTTGGGCAAATGCAGCAACACAAAAACAAGCTGAAGCTGTTAAAAATAAAATGATGGATCCAGCTAAATTCTACACAAAAGTTCCGTTTCAAACCATGAGTGCAGATCACAAAAAATTTAATCCTTTAAACGGTTATTGGCGTGGACCAAATTGGTTAGATCAGGCTTATTTTGGTGTAAAAAGTTTGCGAAATTATGGTTTTAATACAGAAGCTGATAAAGCTACCGTCCAAATTTTAAAAGGTGCTGAAGGCGTTTTAGGAAAAGGGAAATCCATCCGTGAAAACTATCATCCATTAACAGGAAAAGGTTTGTATGCAGAAAATTTTAGCTGGAGTGCTGCACACATTATTATGTTATTACAAAAAGAATAAATGATGCACAATCAAATAAAGACAAGCGTAATTCAAGCAGAAAAAATCCTCCTTGACATTTACAATATTTCAGGAACAGCAACTATTTTACCAGGTGAAATAGATGCCAATTTTAAAATAAAGGTTGATGGTAAAAATCAATATATTCTAAAAATTTCTCCAGAAAATACAGATGAAGTTGAATTAGATTTTCAGCAAAAAATACTTGTTTTTTTGTCTGATAAAAATCCAACTTTAAACGCTCCAAAAATTGTTTTAGATAAAAACAATAAAGCAATTTCAGTAATTTCTTTGGATGAAAAAACCACACTAAAAGTTCGTTTATTAACTTGGATTGATGGTAGAGTTTGGTCGTCTGTAAACCCGAAATTAAATGATTTACGTTTTAGTTTAGGAAAAAAAGCAGCAGAAATAACCAAAGCTTTACAGGGTTTTTACCACCCAAAAGCAGAAAGAATTTTTGATTGGGATATTGCCCAAGGTTTATGGACAAAAAAACATGTACATCTTTTTAAAAATGAAGAAAAAGAATTGGTTTATTACTTTGTAAATAAGTTCGAAAACATTCAAACTAAATATCAAAAGCTTAGAAAATCTGTAGTTCATAATGATGCAAATGACAACAATATTCTAGTTTCAGAAGATTTTATACAACCAAAAGTAACTGCAATTATAGATTTTGGTGATGCAATAAAAACGCAAACTATAAACGATCTTGCTGTAGCTTGTGCGTATGCAATTATGGACACAAATGATCCTTTAAATGCTGCTTTGCCAATTATAAAAGGATATCACAATACATTTGCTTTAGAAGAAAAAGAATTAGAATTTTTATATCTTTTAATTGCCATGCGTTTGGTAATTTCTGTAACAAAATCGGCTATCAATAAAATTGAAAGTCCAGAAAATGAGTATTTAGTAATTAGTGAAAAACCTGCTTGGACTTTATTGAAAAAATGGCAAACTGTTTCTGAAGATTTTGCGCATTTTAGTTTTAGAAATGCTTGTGAATTTAACGCACATCCAAATCAAACAAATTTTGAAAACTGGGCAAAAGAGCATACTTTTTCTTTATCAGAATTGTTTCCAACCATCAACAAAAATAAAATTCATCATTTAGATTTAAGTGTTTCTAGCAGGTTTGTTGGTCATCAAAAAGAATTTAACAATTTAGATTTATTTCAATTTAAAATAGATCAACTTCAAAAAGAAGTGCCTACTAAAATTTTAGCTGGTGGTTATTTAGAACCTAGAAATTTATATACTTCTACAGAATATGATACTGTTGGTAATTATGGAAAACAAAGTAGAACGATTCATTTAGGTGTAGATTTTTGGTTACCAGAAAACACACCTGTTCATGCACTTTTTGATGGTGAAGTTGTTATTGCTACGAATAACAATGGTGATAAAGAATATGGTGGTTTAGTGATCTTAAAACATCAACAAAAAGAGTTTTTCTTTTACACTTTATATGGGCATAATACTGCTAAAAGTGCTCTAAAATATACAGTTGGCGATGTTATTAAAAAAGGGGAACAAATTGCTGTTTTGGCAAATTATCCTGAAAACGGAAACTGGGCTCCTCACCTACATTTTGAAATTACCTTGTCTTTATTAGACTATAAAACCGATTTTCCAGGAGTTGCTTATTTTAATCAAGTTGATGTTTGGAAAAGCCTTTGTCCTGATCCAAATTTATTGTTTAAAGTTGACGGATTTAAAGAAAATTTAATTGACATTTCTGATAAAATTCTTAGGCAGAGAAAGAATCATTTAGGTAAAAGTTTGAGTCTGCAATACAAAAACCCTTTGCATATTGTTAAAGGATCAAATCAATATTTAATTGATGTTTTTGGGCAAAAATATTTAGACACTGTAAATAATGTAGCGCATGTTGGTCATGAAAATTTTAACGTTGTAAAAGCAGGGCAAAATCAAATTGCGTTGTTAAACACAAACACGCGTTATTTACACGAAAACATTACCAATTTAGCTAAAGAACTTTTAGAAACTTTACCAAAAGAACTTTCGGTTTTGCACTTTGTAAACTCTGGTAGTGAAGCAAATGAGCTTGCAATTAGAATGGTAAAAGCGTGTACAGATTCTGATGAAATTATTGCAAGCGAACATGGTTATCATGGAAACACAAATGCTTGTGTTAACATCTCATCTTATAAATTTGATGGAAAAGGAGGAAAAGGAAAACCAAAAAACACCCATATTTTTCCAATTCCAGATACTTTTAGAGGAAAGTTTAGGGGTGATAATTCTGGTGAAAAATATGTAAATGAAGTTCAATTATTGATTGATGAAATTCATCAACAAAACAAAAAAATTGGCGGTTTTATTATCGAACCAATTATTTCTTGTGGTGGACAAGTTGAATTGCCAAATGGTTTTTTATCCGAAGTTTATAAAAAAATTAAAAAAGCTGGCGGAATTTGTATTTCTGATGAAGTGCAAACTGGAGTTGGTAGAATAGGGAAAACTTTTTGGGGTTTTCAATTATACAATGTAATTCCAGATATTGTAACGATTGGTAAACCTCTAGGAAATGGACATCCAATTGCTGCAGTTGCTTGCACTAAAGAAGTTGCAGAAAAATTTGCAAATGGTATGGAATATTTTAATACGTTTGGTGGAAACCCTGTTTCTTGTGCAATTGCTACTGAAGTTTTACAAGAAATAAAGAGAGAAAACCTACAAGAAAACGCTTTAAAAGTCGGTGAGTTTTTAAAATCAGAATTACATACGTTATCAGAAGACTTTTCGATAATTGGTGATGTGAGAGGTCAAGGTTTATTTCTTGGAATTGAATTGGTGGATGCAAATCTAAATCCGCTTGCAGAAAAAACAGCTTATATCATTAACAGGATGAACTATTTTGGAATTTTAATGAGTTCTGATGGCCCAAATCATAATGTGATTAAAATTAAACCACCCATTACTTTTACCATTGAAAATGCAAAAGAGGTACTTTTTTATCTTAGAAAAATACTAAATGAAGATTTTTTAACAACATAATTACTATGAAACTTAACCTATATTATATCCTTTTATTTTGTCTTATTTTTAGTTGTAAGGAAAGAAATTTAGAAGTTGTATCAACACAAAAAAACCATTTTAATCATCAAATTTTTGAAGAAAATAAATTAGCGCCAAGAGCCACATTCTTTGCATTTGAAAATAAGCATGAAACTGAAAAAGAGAACTCAAAACGCTTTTATTCTTTAAATGGAGATTGGAAATTTAACTTTGTAAAAGATCCTAAAAACCGTCCTACTACTTTTCAAAACATCGCTTTTGATGATACAAATTGGAACACTATAAAAGTGCCTTCAAATTGGGAGGTTGAAGGTTCTGATTATCCAATTTACTTAGATGAACGTTATCCTTTTACCACAAAATGGCCAGATGCACCCACAGATTACAATCCAGTAGGAACGTATAGAAGGGAGATTCTTTTAGATGCAAAATTTTTATCCGAAGAAACAATTCTACACTTTGCAGGTGCTAAATCTGCAATGTATGTTTATATAAATGGTACGTATGTTGGGTATTCTCAAGGTAGTAAAACACCTGCAGAATTTAATGTAACTAAGTTTTTAAAAGCAGGAAAAAACATAATTGCCTTGCAACTTTTTAGATGGTCTGATGCTAGTTATTTAGAAAGTCAAGATATGTTAAGAATGAGCGGAATTGAGCGTGAAGTTTATTTATACACGAGACCAAAAGTATACGTTTCAGATTATCATGCAAAAACAACTTTAGACGATTCTTATACTGATGGAATTTTTAACGGAACATTTTCAATTCATAATGAAACTGATAAAACAGTGACCAAAGAAATTACTATTTCTTTAAAAAATGAGTTTAAAGAAACTGCCAAAATAGAAATTGAGGCAAATTCAACAGTTGATTTTAAGGTGGAAAAAATCATCAAAAATATTAAATCTTGGTCTGCTGAAATTCCGAATTTATATGACTTAGAAATTGCTTTGGATGAAAATCAATTTATCCATCGAAAAATAGGTTTTAAAAGAGTTGAAATTAAAAATGCACAAGTATTAATTAACGGAAAACCAATTTATATAAAAGGCGTAAACAGGCACGAAACAGATCCTTTTACTGGTCATGTAATTTCTAAAGCATCCATGGAAAAGGACATTAAAATGATGAAGCAAAACAACATTAATGCAGTTCGTTCTTCTCATTATCCAAACGATCCTTATTGGTTAGATTTATGTGACCAATATGGTTTATATGTTGTAGATGAAACCAATATTGAAAGTCATCCTTTAGCCATTGATAAAAAAACACAAATTGGAAACGAAATGAGTTGGTTGCCTGCTCATTTAATGCGCACAAAACGCATGTATTATAGAGATAGAAATCATGCTTCAATTTATTCTTGGTCATTAGGAAATGAAGCTGGTAAAGGCGAAATATTTAGAACTACTTACAATTGGTTAAAAAAACAAGACAACAATAGAATTGTACAATATGAACCTGCTGGAAAAGAGGATTATACAGATTTGTATTGCCCAATGTATCCAAAACCTGAGTATTTAATTGAGCATGGAAAATCAAATTCTGACAAACCTTCTATTATGATAGAATATGCGCATGCTATGGGAAATTCTGTTGGAAATTTACAAGATTATTGGAATATCATAGAAAAATATGACAATTTACAAGGTGGATTTATTTGGGATTGGGTGGATCAAAGTTTAGAATATAAAGATAAAAATGGAAAGCCTTATTTAGCTTATGGACATGATTATCATCCTGATTTACCAACAGATGGAAATTTTTTAAACAATGGTTTAGTCGATCCTTATAGAAATCCTCATCCACATTTATCTGAAGTTAAAAAAGTTTATGAACCAATTCAGTTTAATTATTTAGGGAATGGAAATATAGAAATTGAAAACAAAAATTTCTTTGCTGATCTTTCTGATAAAACCTTAGAATGGAAACTTCTAAAAAACGGAAAAGATTCTATTAAAGCAACAGGAATCACTACAAACACCTTGCCTCAAGAAAAATCGATTTGGAAAATTGAGAAATTCCCTCTGCATCTTGATACTGAAAACGAGTATATTTTAGAGGTTCGTTTAGTGCAAAAAACAGCAACAAAACTTATTCCTGAAGGTCATGAAATTGGTTGGGATCAGTTTATTTTAAACAAACGAAAAACAAATAACCCCAAAAAAGAACATTCTAAAAACTTAGAAATTACAAATTTGAATGACGCTTTTAGTATTCAAAACAGCAATTCTCAATTAAAAATAAATGCAACTTCAGGCGAAATTATAAGTTGGATTTTTGAAGGAAATGAAATAACAAAACATCCAATTCAACCTAATTTCTGGAGAGCACCAACAGATAATGATTTAGGAAATGGAATGGATAAATGGGCTAAAATTTGGCAAGAAGCTAGTTATAAATACAAGGCTGTATTAACAAAAAAACCAGTTTTAAATGAGCATGGAGTGGAATATACTGTTTCTTATATTTTACCTAAAAATGAAGCAACAGTTATGGTAAATTATTCTCTAAATACTGCTGGTGTTTTAGTAATTAACTACACTTTTAAACCCAATAAAAATGACTTACCAAACTTACCACGTTTAGGAATGTATGTAACTTTAAACACTAATTTTGAAGATGTTTCTTGGTATGGAAAAGGCCCTAATGAAAGTTATTGGGATAGAAAAACAGGAGCAAAAATTGGAATTTATGCTGGTAAAGTAAAAGAACAATTTCACGTGTATGTTCGTCCACAAGAAACAGGCAATAAAACAGAAGTTAGATGGATGCAATTATCTTCTAAAAACATGCAACTTACCACTACAAGTTCAACTTTATTAAACACAAGTGTTTGGCCTTTTAATATCAAAGAAATTGATTTTAATACAGATGATGCAACTCAATCTGCATCAGGTTTAATACCAGTAACCAAAAAACATGGAGCAGATATTAAACTAGGAAATACAGTTCAATGGAACATCGATTTTTTACAAATGGGAGTTGGTGGTGACACTTCTTGGGGACGTTTAGTGCATGAAGAATACACAATTCCATCAAATAAAAAATACAACTATACATTTTCAATAACACCTACTAAAATATAATTCATGTAAATATTACTTCTTTTGGCATATACATTTATAAGCCTATAAATCAATCAAGAAGCAACCAAAAAAACAAAAATTAATCTAACTGCTCATTAATAGTAAACATAGCCAGGCTTATTCTTTTTCAATAATAATTTAAAAAAATAATTATGTATATACCTTTTAAAAAGATTTTTAAAAGGTTTTGTTGTTTCTACTCTTTTTAAAAAGTGATTATAAAATATAAATATTATCTTTAGTGCTCAGAAATTTAAATTTAATAGAATCATGTATAAAAAAATATTTCTTCTAGTATTATTAAGTATTTCCATCAATATTAATGCTCAAGAAACTGATGAGAAAGAAAAAAAATGGGACGTTAACAACCCTCATGAAAGCTGGTTGTACAATTCCTTTCAACTAGAAACCACAGAAGGAACTTGGATGAATTTAGATGTTTCTCCTGATGGAAAAACAATCGTTTTTGATTTATTAGGTGATATTTATTCGATGCCAATTTCTGGAGGCACAACAACGCTTTTACGTTCTGGACTGGCATATGAAGTGCAACCGAAATTTAGCCCAAATGGAAAATATATTTCATTTACAAGTGATGCTGAAGGTGGTAATAATATTTGGGTAATGACTGCTGATGGAAATGATGCAAAATCAATTACCAAAGAAAAAATGAGATTGCTAAACAATGCAGTTTGGACTCCTGATGGAAAATCTTTAGTGGCTAGAAAACATTATACTTCCCAACGTTCAGTGGGTGCAGGAGAAATGTGGCAATATCCACTTTCTGGAGCAGCAGGTTTGCAACTAACCAAAAGAAAAAACGATCAACAAGATGTAAATGACCCATCAATTTCTCCTGATGGAAAATATTTATATTATGCTGAAGACATGTATCCAGGAGGTGCTTTTGAATATAATAAAGATCCAAACAAACAAATTTATGTAATTAAACAATATAATTTTGAGACTGGAGAAACTGAACAAATTACAGGTGGTCCTGGAGGTGCTGCAAGACCTGTTGTTTCTAAAGATGGTAAACTATTAGCATTTGTAAAACGTGTAAGAACAAAATCGGTTTTATATATTCACGAGTTAGAAACTGGCAAAGAATACCCAATTTACGAGAATTTAAGCAAAGACCAAAGTGAAGCTTGGGCAGTTTTTGGAGTATATCCTCATTTTGCTTGGATGCCTAATAATAAAGACATCGTTATTTGGGCACAAGGAAAAATCAACAGAATTAATATTGAAAGTAAGCAGATTGCAAACATTCCTTTTCAAGTAAATACAGAAATTAAATTAGCAAAGACACACAAGGTAAAAAGAAAGGTTTTTCAAGAAACTTTTTCATCAAAAATGATAAAAAACGTGCAAACTTCACGTGATGAAAAAACAATTGTGTTTACTTCTTTAGGGCATATTTATAAGAAAGATTTACCAGAAGGAATACCAATAAGAATTACAACCTTAACAGATTTTGAAGCAGAACCTAGTTTCTCTGCAGATGGAAAATCGATTTTATTTGTAACTTGGAATGATGAAGATTTAGGTGCAATTTACAAAGTAAATTTAGATGGCACGTTATTAGAAAAAATTACTGAAGAAAAAGGAATTTATAGAACACCTGTTTACAATCGTTCTAATTCTCAAATTGTGTACAGAAAAGAATCTGGAAATGGAGATCAAGGATATGATTACACAAAAAAAACAGGAATATATATAGCAAATGCAAATGGAACAGATGCTAAAAGAGTTGCTAAAGTAGGTGAATTCCCGGTTTTTTCTGCGGATGATTCTCGTATTTTCTATCAAACTGGTGGTGCTTTTTTTGGTGGCTTAACAAAAAAATTAAAAAGTGTCGATTTAAATGGAAAAGAGGAAAGAAGTCATTTTTCATCGAAATTAGCGAACAGATTAGTGCCTAGTGAAGACAATAAGTTTGTAGCTTTTATTCATTTGCATAAATTATATGTGGCACCTTTTGTAATGAATGGTAGCGAAATTGATCTAGATAACAATACCAAATCTTTTAATGTAGAAAGTTTGTCTAAAAACGCAGGAATCAATTTGCATTGGGCAACAAATAACTCTAAAGTTTTTTGGACTTTAGGAGATGAGTATTTTTCAAAATCAATCATAAATAACACAACAAATCCTTTTGCGAAAACCAACTTGGTTACTGATGATGTTGCAGGAATTAAAATCAACCTGAAAACAAAATCGGATATTCCTGAAGGTAGAATTGCCTTTAAAAATGCAAGAATTATTACGATGGATGGTAATGAAGTTATTGAGGATGGAACCATCATCATCCACAAAAATAAAATTGAAAAAATTGGTAAAACTTCGGATATTACAATTCCTGCTGATGCCAAAGTATATAAAATGTTAGGCAAAACTATTATGCCAGGAATGGTGGATGTGCATGCACATGTTGGTGCTTTCAGAAACGGTTTAAGCACACAAAAACATTGGCAATTTTATGCAAATTTAGCATTTGGTGTTACCACTTCTCATGATCCTTCTGTACACACAGCAGCTGCTTTTACATTGGAAGAATTGCAAAAAAGTGGGCAATTAGTGGGACCAAGAATGTTTTCTACAGGTTTTATTTTATATGGTGCAGAAGGCGATTTTAAAGCAGTTGTAAATAATTTAGAAGATGCTCGTTTTGCAATTGCAAGAACTAAAGCATTTGGAGCAAAATCTGTAAAAAGTTACAACCAACCAAGAAGAGAACAGCGTCAGCAAATTATGCAAGCTGCAAGAGAATTGGGTGTAAATGTAGTTCCTGAAGGAGGTTCTAATTTCTACTCAAATATGTCTATGATTTTTGATGGACACACAGGAATTGAGCATAATATTCCTGTAAATCCTGTGTATAAAGATGTTATTTCTCTTTGGAAAAATAGCGAAACTGGCTACACTCCTACTTTAATTGTAAATTATGGAGGTATGAATGGCGAATTTGAATGGTATCAAAAAACAAATGTTTGGGAAAATAAAACGTTGTTGAAATACACACCAAGATATGTGGTAGATTCAAGATCAAGACACAGAATTATGGTGCCTGAAGAGGAATACAAAAATGGACATGTTTTATCTTCTGAAACAGTTACTGCTTTAGCTAAAGAAGGTGTAAAAGTAAATTTAGGCGCTCATGGACAATTACAAGGTTTGGGTGCTCATTGGGAATTATGGATGTTGCAACAAGGAGGTTTATCGAATCATGAAGCTTTAAAAGCTGCAACCATTAATGGTGCAAATTATATTGGTGTTGCTGATGAATTGGGTTCTTTAGAAAGAGGAAAATTAGCAGATTTAATCATTTTAGATAAAAATCCTTTAGAGGATATTAAAAACTCAAATTCTGTAATTTATACCATGGTAAATGGTCGTTTATATGATGTTGATACCATGAATGAAATTGGAAATTACGATAATAAAAGAGGCAAGTTTTATTTTGAATTAGATGGTTACAACCAAGGTTTTCCTGTAAACATGAAAACGAATAGTTTTACAACACCAACTTGTAGTTGTCATTAAATATTATAGTTTTCTTTGATGAAATCTAATTATAATTTTTAGGATAAATCCTACACTAACTTTTTAATAGCTAAAAACAATTAAGAATCAAAAAATCTTTCTGAGATTGTCGAAAAAAAATATGGAGTCTTCGACAAGCTCAGACTGACAAACGTTAAATTCATTGCTATTTGGAAACTAAATAAATTTTTTAAGTTTTCAACCCAAAAATTTTTAATTATTATTGAACATAAGATAAAATATTAAATGGGAATATTAAATTTCTTCCAAAAAAGAAACAATTTCACAACTGAAAATAGTGTTTTAGGACCAACCTTTCTCAAAAATAATGTTGAACACATTATGAATTCTGAAAAAGTTCATTCACACGAATGGCGTAGAAAATTAAAAGCAAAAAATGTCGGAAGTATTTTCAAACTAAAATATTTTGGAAAACTTCATGACACCTATAATAATCTAATTGTTGGGACTGATTTTGCACCTTCAAAAATATATGCAGTAGATATTTTAACTAATGAAGAAATACTTTTGTTTGATGGTTGCAAACATGGTTATAATGCTATGTTTTGTGATGAATTTACTCATGAACAACTCAATAATAGAAATGCAGATAAATTATATATCTCTGAAAATGAAAGTGACGAGTTTGAAATAATTATATCCACTTATTATGGAATTGATTATGAAGATGAGTTTAGAGAAGAAGCTGATTCAAATGGAAACATTGAATTGATAAACAAAGAAAAAATTGATTTTGAAGATGTAAAAAGAAATGGTTTTGATACTTTACAAATTTGGGGAATTGATAAAAATGGAAATAAAATTAACATCGTTTCTGAAGAATTAGCGTAATAACATTTCTTTATCCTTTTGGATATATTACCAAATCCAAAGCAACATCAAACTCATTATAATCATCAATTTTAACAATAGGCTTAAAGAAATTTAAGCCTATTGTTTTACACTCTTTTCTGCAGTTTGATAGAAATCGGTCGTAAAAACCTTTGCCATAACCAACTCTGTAGTTTTGTTCATCAGAAATTAAAAGTGGCACAAAAACCACATCTAAATATTTTTCTGAGGCTTGTATTGCATTTTTTGGTTCTGGAATTCCATAATTACTGAGTTCAATTATGGTGTCTTTGTCTAAATAGAAATGTGTTAAGGTGTTGTTTTTAAAATCACTTTTAGAAACTACAATTTTAATGTTTTTACTTCTAAAATAATCAATAATAGGTTTTGTGTCAATTTCTTTGAATTTTGCTAAAGTCAAAAAAATATGGATGGTTTTAATGTTAGACACATCTAACTCATAAATTTGCTGATAAATATTTTCTTGCAATTTTTGGATAACATCAAAAGATAACTCTTGCCTTTTTTGCTTGTATATTTTTCGGAGTTCGGCTTTTTTCATAATTTATCAACGGTAATTATTCTAAAAGTATTTGAATTAATTGTGATTCTAATCCCATATTCTTTATTAGAAATATAGAAGTTTTTCCCTTTTTTAAGATAGTTTTCTATAGCTGTTTCTTGTAATAATTTTTTAATAAGAGCTTCGCTTTCTTTGTTTGTGAAACTCGTTTTCAATTTCTTATTAATTCTTTGATAAACAAGTTTTGTATAACAGTGTTTTTCAATTATTTCATTCTTTATCATAAATTTTCTAACTCTTTTTGCGCTTTTTTGGTCAAACCTTTTACAACTAATTCATAAGAATGGTTGATGAGTTCACGAACCAAATCATCAGAAACATCAGCATTATTTATTGTGACTGTGTTCCAAAGTCGTTTATTCATGTGCCAACCTGGGTTTACACCTTCAAACTCTGCTCTTAATTCTAAAGATTTTTCAGGGTCACATTTTAGGTTGATACTCTCTTCGCCATTTTCCCATTTATCTAAACTACTTAAAGCGAACATTTTGTTCATCACTTTAAAAACCAACGTAACCTCATCAAAAGGAAAATGTTCTGTAACACCTTTTTTGGCAATGCAAAAATCTCTTAATTCTTCTATGTGCATAGTTTTATATAAAAATATGTTTTTACAATTTAAAAAAGTATCTTTAACTACCAAAATAAACAAGACTCTAAAATGGTAGAAGGTTTTTTAGAAAATACAACAGTTATAGATTATTCTGATAAAAATTATCAAAAAACAAAATTTTTATCTCTTTCTCAAGTGGATTTAACTCCTCATGAAAATGGCACAAAATGGATAAACACTTATGGTTTAGAATATCAAAGTGATTTTAAAGCAATCATTTTAAATAATAAATTAGATGATTTTTTGATTAAACTTTTAATGGAAGATGATCATGCCACCAAAGTTATTTTATTAGAAGATTTAATGTTTGTAGCCATAAAAGTTTTAAAAACAGAAGGTAAAACTTTAGAAGACGAACAAATGATCTTTATAGTTTCGCCTCACTTTTTATGGAGTATTCAAGAAAAACCTGGCGATTATTTTAACTGGATTCGTGAACGTTTAGAAGGACATAAAGGAATTGTTAGAAAGAAAAAAGCAGACTATTTACTGTACTTAATTATTGAAGCAATCATCGATAATTATCAAGAAACATATTTAAAACACGAAGAAATTAGTGATTCTAAATTAAATGCAACTCATATAAAACCAACTCCAGAATTTACGTCTTTAGTTGAAAGTAGAAAACAAGAATTATTCAGTTTTAAAAAAGCAGCAATTAGCTTGAGAGATATGATTGTGAAGTTAGAAAAAGCTAAAATTAAAGGAATTGATGTTAAATATTTTAGTGAAATTAAAGAACAAACCAACAATTTAATTACCAATATCGATTTTGAATTACAAGAATTAGAAAGTAAAATCAACTTAATTTTTAGTATTCAAGGACATAGGCTAAATGAGGTGATGAAAACATTGACTATTTTGTCTGTAATCTTTATTCCGTTAACTTTTTTAGCGGGAATTTATGGAATGAATTTTCAGAATATGCCTGAATTAAAATCTGAAAACGGGTATTTTATTTTATTAGGTGTTATGGTTTTTGTTACTGTTCTTGCTGTTTGGTACTTTAAACGTAAAAAGTGGTTTTAATGAAAAAACTAAATGAAAATCAAAGAGAAAAAATAGAATTCATAAAAATATCTTGGTTTGTTTTTTTCATTGGACTTTTATTTTTCTTGGTTGGCTTGTATAGATTTCTATATACAAAACCAACAATAACCATAAGTTCTAGAACTAAACATCCAGTAATGTTTGATGGTTCTTATTTTATTTTTTTAGGAGTTATATTTGTAATAATTTCGATTTATAGAATATTTTTTTACAAGGAGTCCTAATCATCTAAACAAGATTTTAAAACATCCATATTTCTTTTTGAATTTGTTCAATTGGTAAGTAACATGGATTTCACTGATGATTAACTATGAAAAAGTTTATTGAAATTTTAGTCATGACAGATTTTTAAAATCTGATAGGTTTTTTATTCTTTTTTTATAAGCATTTTAAAAAGCCAAAAGATTAATCCAATAGCGCCAAATGCTAATAAAAACCATTTTCCAATATGGATAAAAATAAAAATCATTAAATTTCTTGGAGATTCACTTTCTTGAAGTAATAATATAATAGCATTTATTTTATTTGAATTTTGTATAGAAATATATAAAATTAATGCTAAAAGTAAAAACACTAAAACCAACGAATATTTGTTGAATTTATTCATCCAAAAACTCCTTCAAAAATACTAAAACTGCATAAAAATAATATTTTCTATTGCTTTTTTTTGTCATTCTTATTTGATAATTTCATACAAAATAGGCTTGCTTGGAGTTGCATCATTCTCAAAAGGAGCAATCATTAAATTGAGTAAATATTCACCATCTTCAACTGAATTTGGTACGTAAATAAACTCAGTAATTGTAGCATCCATTCTTATTTCGCCAGCTGTATTCCAAAAAGCATTATGAGACAATAGATTACCATCATCTTTTTCTTTATCTACTGATGGTAAATCAATTAACAAATGCTTTATGCCTTTTTCTCTTAAATAAATAGCCGCTTTTTCAGACAAATACGTTGGGTTTGTATTTGAATATTGCATACTTTTTTTCTCCTCTAAATTAGGCAACGTTCTAATTACAATAGCATCACGTTTTTTATTTCTTAACGCTGTTTTTAATTGTTTAACGCCAATTATAAAATCTCCATTATGAAACAAAGGAGCAATGGTAACAACCTCTGCCAAAAAAATAAAATATTTTAAATTTTTATTGATAGAGTGTACTTTTTCTGTGATATGACCAACACATTCTGTGTGTGTAATGTGCGAATGTGGATTAAAATGGATATTGTTAAAATTAACAACTGCTCCCTCAGAGACCTTTACTACTTCTCCATCAATTTCTTCAGGAAAAATCTTTGGTTCATCTACGTACCAAGCATTTACATTTTTTCTTGATACATCAATAGGAATTGAAATATCTATTGGATTAGAAATATTTACCTCTATTTTTCTTGAATTATATTCTATAGTTGCTTTCATTTATGCTGAAGTTGTTTCAGTAATTTTTAAATATTTTATTATAATTTTATTATGCTAAATTTAGCATAAATAAATCTGACGCTAATCCATCAGATAAAAATTTTCCTTTTTTTGTGGTTTTCAAAACATCGTTTTCAATATACAATAATTCTTGTTTAATAAACTTTTTAGATTGCATTTGTAAGTATTTTGAATAATTTTCTCCAAAATCTCTTTCTATTTTTGATAAAGAAACACCCCAAATTGTTCGTAAACCTGTCATTACATATTCATTATAGCTATCTGTAACAGACAATGTTTCTCTTTGAATTGGTAATTCTTTTTGATTGATTTTTTTGATATAAATGGCATTATTTTGCACATTCCAACTACGTTGTTTTCCATTAAACGAATGTGCTGCTGGCCCAATACCCAAATACGATTTACCTAACCAATATGCAGAATTGTTTTTACTGAAAAAACCTTCTTTTCCAAAATTTGATAATTCATAATGTATAAAATCTGCTTTGTTTAATTCTTCAGTAAGAATTACAAATTGTTCTTCTGCTTTATCATCATCTACATTTTTAATAACACCTTTCTTAATAAAACTTGCTAAGGCAGTTTCAGGCTCTACTGTTAATGCATAACTAGAAATATGAGGCACTCCAAAACTTAATGCAGTTTGTATATTTGTACGCCATTGTTCGTTTGTACAATCTGGAATTCCATAAATTAAATCTACAGAAATATTACTAAAATATTGGGTTGCAAGTTGCAAAGATTTTAAAGCTTCATCAGAATTATGTGCTCTATTCATCAATTTTAAATCGTGTTCAAAAAAAGATTGCACACCAATACTTAACCTATTTATTTTTGATTTAGAAAGCTCAATTATTTTTTCTTCAGATAAATCATCTGGATTTGCTTCCAACGTAATTTCGGGGTTCTCTACCACACTAAAATTACTATAAACAGCGTCTATCAATCTGTCTATTTCTTGGGTTGATAAAATACTTGGAGTTCCACCACCAAAATAAATGGTTTCAATAGTATCATTATTCAACTCACTTTTCCTTAAATCGATTTCTTTTATCAAACAATCTAATAACTCATATTTCTTTTTTAAAGACGTAGAAAAATAGAAGTTACAATAATAACAAGCTTGTTTACAAAATGGAATGTGTATGTAAATGCCTGAGGTTTCATTTAATTTATTATTTTGTGATATAGTCAAAGCTATTTATTTTTAAAGAATTTTTACTCTTTTTCAATCTACATCAGAATCATGATCGTTACTAGGATAACGTTTTTTAAAATCACTTTCAACTAATTCCGATAAAGTTTTCTCAAAAGCTCCAAGGTTTTTATTGTTCCTTTTTTCTTTTAGTGAAATGGCACTTAAGCTTCTAAAACTATCATTTAAAAGTAATAATTTACTTTCTTCTATTTTTACTTTATAATTAGAAACTAAACCTAAATATTTGGTTTCTTTTTCTAAATCTACCCAACTATATCTTTGCGAATATCTTTTTATAAGTCTTGTAATGAATTTCTTTTCAGGCCTATTATGTTCATTATTTTTCGATCCTAAAAATTCATTAATTAAATATTCAACGTTATATTTTAAATTGCTCTTAACTCTATACTTTTCTTCAACTTCTTTTATTGATTTTAAAATAATATTTAAAAAAATATCTTCTGTAAAATAAGAGTCTTTTAGTTTGAGAAGAAAACCATCAACTTTAAAATTAAAAGTCCCTAAAATATTTTTATTATCATTGAAAGAATAAACTGATATAGATTTCGTAAACAACAAATGCATAAAGGCTTTATAAAATAATTCTACAGCAGTTTTATCCCAATCTTTTTGCTGGTATAAAGACACGTAATCGAACTCTAATTTAGGATATTTTGCGATAGGATATAAGCCAACGAAAAAATCTTTACTGTAATCATTGTTGATTTCTATTTCAGTTTCAGAAATTCTAGTTCTCTTATAAATAGTGAATCCTAAAAATTTATATTGATTAATTATTTTTGCTCTCAAAGCTTTTATTTCTTAACTCTCTTCTCATTCTGTTTCACAAAACTTGCCCAACCTGTATAATTTTTGCCTCCCACAACTTTTCCTGAATTGTAAAAATGACAAACTGCAGCTGCTAAACCATCTGTGGCATCTAAATTTTTTGGCAAGGTTTTTAAATTTAAAAGCGATTTTAACATCAACGCAACTTGCTCTTTACTAGCACTTCCACTTCCTGTTATTGCCATTTTTATTTTCTTTGGCAAATATTCTGTAATCGGAATTTCTCTAGACAATCCAGCAGCCATTGCTACTCCTTGTGCTCTGCCTAATTTTAACATCGATTGTACATTCTTACCAAAAAAAGGTGCTTCAATCGCAATTTCATCAGGATTATACGTATCAATTAACTCAATTGTTCTTTCAAAAATGAGTTTTAATTTTAAATAATGATCTGTGTATTTTGTAAGAATTAGTTCATTCATTTGAATAAATTCCATCTTTTTACCGACAACTTTTATGATGCCAAAACCCATAATTGTTGTTCCTGGATCAATCCCTAAAATTATTTTTTCTACCTTCAAAAAATGTTATCTAAACTTAAAAAAATGTTTTTAAAATAATTTCTGCATTGTACCACACAAGGACTACTATAATCAAAATGATAACCAAAAAAAGTCCCTTTTTTGGTTTTGATTCTTTCTGTTTTCCGAATTTTCTTCTGAATTCCATTTTATATAATTATTTAGAAATTATGTGTGAATTTAAAAATTTTCTCGATATAATTTCGATGAAAAATCGAAATCACTTGAACTGACAAATAATTAGCTTTATGTAAAACTGAGACTGCCAACTGAATACTGATTTACTGAAAACTGCCTACTAATTCTTAACTGCTCTTAACATTTCTCTTTTTCCTGGAGGTCCAGCTAATCTTTCTACAGTAAAACCAACACTTTGCATCGCTCTTCTAACACTTCCTTTTGCAGCATACGTTGTTAAAACACCACCTACTTTTAACGCTGTAAACATTTTTTGAAAAATTTCTTCGGTCCATAATTCTGGTTGATTTGTGGCTCCAAAAGCATCAAAATAAATTAAATCAAAAGTATTTACATCATTTATATCTGCAAAAAATTGTTTTCTTTTTGTCAATAAAAAATCATCTGAAATAGTATGTTTTTCATCCCAAGAAGTTGTGTGCATTTCATTAAAAGCTAACTGATTATTTTCTGCTTTTAATTCAGCTACGTAATTTAATTTTTCAACTTCATTCGCTGCAACTGGATACGCTTCTACTCCAACATAATCAATTTTCAGATTCTTTTTATCAGCTTCTAAAAAAGTGATAAATGCGTTTAATCCAGTTCCAAAACCAATTTCTAAAATTGAAAGATTCGTTTGAGTACTTTCCTTTTTTTGAGAAATTGTATCCAGAAATTTTTCAAAACCTGCTTTTATAAAAACATGATATGCTTCTTGTATGGCTCCATGTTTTGAGTGATATTGCTCATTCCAGTCTGGTAAATGAATACTTGTAGAACCATCAGAAGTTATAAAAATTTCTCTTTTCATCTTATTGAATCAGTAACTTTTTAATTTTTGGAATTGGGCCAATACACGTGGTTTTATGGCAGGCAATACAACTATTAATAGTATTGTTATGCATCAACTTTAAAGAATCTTTATCAGTTTCAAAAACCATTTTATAATTCTGTAAATAAAAATCTGAATAGCCTTTAAACGCAACATCTCTATCTGTTGGATCTGTTAAAGTTGCTGTATGAATGTTTAAAAATTCTTCTGAAAATTTTTCGGGAGTTTTCCCTTCTAAAATCAGTTTCTTGTTTTCTAAATTGGCATCATACATTTTTAACATTAAAACCGCCATTTCTGACGGTTTATAAACATTATTTTTTATTGTAGCTGATTTTTATTTTCTTTAGATACACATCCAAAGAGCATAAAAACCAAAAAAATCTGAAATAAATATTTCATTATTTTTTTAATAAAACACCATTTGCTTCAAAAGCGAATTCTCTTTTAGATTCTGTAATTAAAGCAATTTCTTCTTTTGTTTTCCCTGCATCTTCTGCATAATGTTGCAATTCTTCCACTGAAGTTTCTTGTACAAATGCTTTTCCTTCTAAAATAACTTCTCTGTCTTTAGCATCTAAAGGCATAAAAAAACCATAATCTTTAAAACGAACCATTGTTTCTTCTTCGCCAACAGCCAATTTCATCCAACATCCTTTTTTAGAACAAACTTCGTTTATTTTTGATGCAAATTTTGCGTTGATTGTATCACCAACTTTCATATTGCTGAATTTTGCCAACATCTCATCAGAAGTCATTGCATTTTCATCATTTATTTTATCACCATAAGAATCGAAACTCATAGCGATTTCAGTCCCTTCTTTTTCAGAAGTTTTTTCAACTTTTTCGTTTTTACAAGCTCCAAATACTAATAGTGCAACTGCACAAAATTTAATTACATTTTTCATATTATAATTATTTAACACATTTGTTACAAAAGTAATAAATTAAAGAAGAAATACGCTGATTTCTTTAAGATTTGAATAAATAAATTTAGTACATTTGTACCATAAATTTTGATAAAAAAATGACTGAAAATATAGAAATTCAACGCGTTAAAGAATCGAAAATTGCTTCTGTAGATTTTGATAATCTTCCTTTTGGAAGTGTTTATTCTGACCACATGCTAACATGTGATTACATAGATGGTAAATGGCAAGCTCCTAAAATTGAGCCTTTTGCACCAATTTCTTTAAATCCTTCTGCAAAGATTTTTCACTATGGTCAATCTATTTTTGAAGGGATGAAAGCTTACAAAGATAACAACGATAACACGTTACTTTTTAGACCTTTAGAAAACTGGAAACGTTTAAATAAATCTGCAGAACGTTTGGTTATACCTCAAATTCCTGAAGATATTTTTATGGAAGGTTTAAAACAATTATTAAAAGTTGATAATGATTTTATCCCAACCAAAGATGGAAGTTCTTTATACATAAGACCTTTTATGTTTGCTTCTGGAAACGGTTTTCATGCTTCGCCTGCAGATGCTTATAAATTTATAATTTGTACAGCTCCTTCTGGTGCTTATTTTGCTGGTAAAGTAAAAGTTTTAATTGAAGAAAAATATGCACGTGCAGCAAATGGTGGTGTAGGTTTTGCAAAAGCTGGTGGTAATTATGCAGCGCAATTTTACCCAACACAATTAGCCATCGAAAAAGGGTACAATCAAGTAATTTGGACAGATGATAACACACACCAATTTATTGAAGAAGCTGGTGCTATGAATATTTTTGTAAGAATTAACGATACTTTAATTACGAGCCCAACAAGTGATAGAATTTTGGATGGAATTACACGTAAAAGTATTTTACAAATTGCAGAAGATAATGGCATACAAACTGAAGTTCGTAAAATTTCTGTTGGTGAAGTTGTAGAAGCTGCAAAAGATGGAAGTTTAAAAGAAATGTTTGGTGCAGGAACTGCTGCTGTAATATCTCCAATTGCTGGTTTTGGATATCAAGAAAATGATTTCGATTTACCAGAATTAGAAAATCCGTATGCAGCTCAATTAAAAAAATTAATTACAGATATACAAACTAACAAAACCGAAGATCCTTATGGATGGAGAGTTTTAGTTTAAAATTTAAGATTCAGTTTTAAATAGCAATGTTATTTTATCAACTGTAATTTTTAAAAATATATTGTAGAAAAGCATCAATTTTAAAGTTGATGCTTTTTTTGTAAATAAAAAAAAGAATGTATCTTTAGTAAAAGTAAAAAATTAGTAAAAATGAAAATAAACGCAATAATATTCTTCGCTTTTTTAAGTATAATTAGTTGTCAAAAAAAGGAAATTAGCTCTATTAGTGAAGAAAATTGGTCGAAAAGAAAAGCTGTAATTTCAACTAAAGATTCTTTAGAATATGGAAAATCTTACCTTTCTATTTACTCGCAAATTTATAGTGTTTCAGAACATAAAACGCATAATTTAACAGCGATGGTTAGCTTAAGAAACATTAGTGATACAGATACAATTTATGTTTTACAAGCAACCTATCATGATACACATGGCACTTCTTTAAGAAATTATTTTAAAGACCCAATTTATTTAGCGCCCTTAGAAACTACCGAAATTATTATTGATGAAGTTGATATTTCTGGAGGAACAGGTTCTAATTTTATATTTGAATGGAAAATACCAAAAGGTTCTCCAGAGCCTTTGTTTGAAGGTATTATGAACTCTACAGTTGGGCAACAAGGCTTGTCTTTTACAACACGATCTTTGCGTATAAAATAACCAAATGATGCATTTTTTTGTTTTTATGTGATTTTCATCCATTTTAATCATACAAATCCTGCACTTCAAAAAAATAACGAACAAAAAATAACAATAGAAAACTTAGGATTTCGTTTTGCAAATGAAGGTGATAATTATGCCTTATAATTATTTATTTTGTATCTTCATAAATCATCAAAATAGATTATTTTTTAGCTTAAAATATATTTTTCGGAAATGTAAAACATAACTGAAATTACTATAATTTTGTATCAACTAAATCAAGTTTTTAAAACTATATATGAACAAATATGTTGTTGTAAATCAAGTAGAAAAATGGAAGTTTTCAATTGAAAACATTACTGTAATTTCTTCTCAAGAATATCTTACAAATCCAAAATATTCCCTTTTAAAAAAAGCTCGAATCTTTAACCTTTGTAAAGATTATTCTTACCAATCTAAAGGATATTATGTATCACTTTTGGCAGAAGCAAGAGGACATTCTGCAATACCTACCATTAAAAATATTGTAGATTTAAAAGCATTGGAATTAGTACGAATTGTTTCTGAAGAGTTTGATGACAGCATTCAAAATAGTTTGAAAAACATAAAATCGAGAGAGTTTACGTTAAGTATTTATTTTGGGCAAAATGTGGCACAAAAATATAAAGAAGTAAGTTCTTTATTTTACAAACATTTTCAAGTTCCTTTTTTACGTGTAAAGTTTAATCACACCACAAAATGGAACATCCAAAGTATTAAAGCTATTGCAGAATCTGAAATTCCTGCAGATCATTTAGAAAGTGTCCATGTTTTTGCAAACCAATATTTTTCTAAAAAACGTTATGATACACCAAAACTTACAAAATCGGATTTTGATTTGGCAATTTTGGTAAATCCTAATGATCCTGCACCTCCAAGCAACGCAAAAGCTTTAAAAAAGTTTGTAGAAATTGCAGAGAAAATGAATATTTATGCAGAAATTATTGAACCAAAAGATTTAAGTAGATTAACTTCTTTTGATGCGTTATTTATAAGACAAAGTACAGAAGTGAATAATGAAGCGTATGCTTTTGCAAGAAAAGCGCAACAAGAAAGTATTGCTATTATAGATTATCCTGATGCTATTTTAAAATGTTGCAATAAAGTCTACATGGCTGAAGCTTTGAATAATGCAAATATTGCGACTCCAAAAACAATTATTGTTCATAAAGATAACAGAAACGAAGTTTTAGAAAAAACAGGATTGCCTTGTGTATTAAAGGCACCAGATTCTACATTTTCTTTTGGTGTTAAAAAGGCAAAAACTGTTGAAGAATATGATGATTTGGTAACAAGTATGCTAAAAGAATCTGACTTGATTATTGCACAAGAATTTTGTCCTTCAGATTACGATTGGAGAATTGGTATTTTAGATGATGAACCTTTTTATGCGTGTAAATATTACATGGCAAAAGGACATTGGCAAATTTACAATTGGGATGCCAAAAAGAAAGATGATCAAGATGGAAATGCAGATTGTTTGCCAATCGAAAAAGTGCCAAAAAATGTTTTAAAAATGGCATTAAAATCAGCAAAATTAATGGGAAAAGGTTTGTATGGAATTGATATAAAAGTGGTCAATAATGTGCCAATGGTTATCGAAATCAACGACAACCCAAACATCGATTTTGGTGTAGAAGATGCTTTTTATGGTGATGCTATTTACACACAAATTTTAAACGCATTTAAACAACGATTAGAATAATTATGGGCAAAAAATATCATTTGTTTGAAGTATTTGGTATTGAACTAGAATATATGGTAGTTCAAAAATCAACCTTAAAAGTAACTCCAATTGTGGATGCTCTTTTAACCAAAAAAAATGGAACTTTAACGTCAGATATAGAAAATGGCGAGATTGCTTGGAGTAACGAATTGGTTGCACACGTTATCGAAATAAAAACAAATGGACCTACTGCAAATTTGAATGATTTATCAAATCATTTTCATAAAAATGTAGTGGAAATGAATGCGATTCTACAAAATTTAGATGCGCAATTATTGCCAACTGCTGCTCATCCATTTATGAATCCAAATACAGACACACAACTTTGGAAACATAGTTATAGTGAGGTGTATGAACTGTACAACAGAATTTTTAATTGCAAAGGTCATGGCTGGAGCAATGTACAAAGCACGCATATAAATCTTCCTTTTTATAATGATGAAGAATTTGAAAAACTACATGCTGCAGTTCGAATTATATTGCCATTAATTCCAGGTTTGTGTGCAAGTTCACCTATTTTGGAAGATAAAAAAACAGGTTTTAAAGACACACGTTTGGAGTATTACAAAACCAATCAGAAAGAAATTCCTGAAATGACAGGCAAAGTAATTCCTGAAAATGTGTTTACCAAAAAAGATTATTATACAACTATTTTTGAGCCGATTCAAAAAGCCATCAAACCTTTTGACACGAATAATTTATTAGATCATCATTTTTTAAATTCTAGAGGAGCAATTTCTCGTTTTGACAGAAATGCCATCGAAATTCGTTTGGTAGATATTCAAGAATGTCCAAAAGCAGATATTGCTATTTGTACCTTAATTATTGAGGTTTTAAAAATGTTAGTGAGTGAAAAAACAAGTACTTTAGAAACTCAAAAAAACTGGGATAAAGAACCTCTTTTTGCCATTTTAAATAATGCAATCATTAATGGAGAGAACACTGAAATTTTAAATTTAGATTATTTACAATTATTTGGAATTAAAGAAAACTGCACTATGCAACAACTTTGGCAACATCTTTTTAATTTGGTGAAAAATGAAATCAGTTTAGAATACCAAAAAGCACTTGAAATTATTTTAACACAAGGAACTTTAGCAACTAGAATTTCTAATGCTTTACAAGATGATTTTTCTCAAGAGGATTTGTTAAAAACCTATGAAAAATTAGCAAACTGTTTGCAAAATAATGAGCTTTTTACTTCGTGAAACTAATTCTTACTTGCGAACATGGAGGAAATGGAATTCCTACAAAATATGCTTCTTATTTTGATAAACATCAAGCTATTTTAAAAACTCATAGAGGTTTTGATTTAGGTGCTTTAGATTTTTTTAAGCACTTAAAACCGTTGGCAGATTTTAGTTCTTTTAGCACAGTTAGTAGATTATTAATAGAACTCAACAGATCTTTACATCACAAAAATCTATTTTCAGAATTCACAAAAGAATTGCCTTTATCAGCAAAAAAAGAACTGATTGCTGAACATTATTTACCTTACCGAAATTCAATTGAAAATGAAATTTCGAAACAAATCAACAAAAATGAACTTGTAGTTCATCTTTCTATTCATTCTTTTACGCCTATTTTAAATGCTGCAGAAAGAAATTGTGATATTGGTTTATTGTTCGACTCTAGAATTGCACAAGAAAAACAAGTAACTTCTTTTTTAAAAGAAACTATCCTATCTAAAACTACCGATTTTAAAGTTCGATATAATTATCCTTATTTAGGAAAAATGGACGGTTTTACAACCTATTTACGCAAACAGTTTCCTAAAAATTATGTTGGAATTGAAATTGAAATCAATCAAAAATATGCAGAAAATAATAACAATAAAAAGATTTTAAAAAGTGTTTTATTTGATGCTATTTCAACGTTAAAAAACAATAATTTCTTATAAAAATCTTTTTATAGTTTTCGATTGATATATGAATCAAACTAAATTAATTCATAAAAGTTTTAATAACTTATTTATTAATCGTAATATTGCAATATAATAATTAACATCAAAAAAATGGGCGTAACAAAAACCGAAATGTTTACAGATGAACAAAATAAAATTTCTCTTTTTGCGAAAGTTTTTGGACATCCTGCAAGAGTTTCTATTTTACAATATTTGTTTAAAATAAATTCTTGTGTTTGTGGAGATTTAGTAAACGAGATTGGTTTGGCTCAACCAACCATTTCTCAACATTTAAAAGAGCTTAAAAATTTAGGACTCATAAAAGGAAATATAGAAGGCACAAGTGTTTGCTATTGCATTCACAAAGAAAATTGGACTGAAATGAAGACAATAATGTCAGAATTTTTAAATCAAGATCTTAGCAAAGATCAAAATTGCTGTTAAAAAAATTTGAATACATTAATCGTAAAATCGCAATAAACAAATATACCATGAAACTATCAGAAGTAAAATCCGCATTAAAAGAATTAGAAACTATTGGTTTTGAATTACCAAATGGAGAATTAGTAGCCAGCCATTTTCATGTAACAGAAATTGGTAAAATCACAAAACATTTTATTGATTGTGGTGGAGTTGAGAGAAAAGAAGAAGTTGTAAACTTTCAACTTTGGAATGCTAATGATTATAATCACAGATTGCATCCAGAAAAATTATTAAATATTATTGAGCTTTCTGAAAAGACATTAAATATTACAGATTCAGAAATAGAAGTTGAATACCAAGCAGAAACTATAGGTAAATTTGGTTTGGAATTTAATGGGAAAAATTTCTTATTAACCAATAAGCAAACAGATTGTTTAGCAAAAGATGCATGTGGAATTCCTGTTGCAAAGCAAAAAATTGAAATTTTAGATATTCCTGCTGTAAATTCTTGTGCTCCAGGAAGTGGTTGTTGTTAGGATAAAAAATTAATCAACTTACATAAAAATGAATACAACACATTCAAAATTATTTTCAAAAATAGAAAATACAATTAAACGATTGCAAATTGAAACTATATCAAAAGAACGCAAAGCTATTTTACAACCTTTAACTGATTTTATTCAACATAAAGTTGCTCATCAACAAGAAATTAGAATCAATTTTATTTGTACACATAATTCACGAAGAAGTCATTTATCGCAAGTTTGGGCACAAACAATGGCAAATTATTTCAACATTAAAAATGTGTTTTGTTATTCTGGAGGCACAGAAGCAACTGCTCTTTTTCCTATGGTTGCAGAAACTTTGCGAAATTCAGGTTTTCAAATACAGCAGATTTCAAAAAATGAAAATCCTGTTTATAGTATTAAATATGCTGATGATGAACATCCAATCATTGGGTTTTCAAAAAAATTAGATGACGATTTTAATCCAAAATCTAACTTTGCTGCAATAATGACTTGCTCACAAGCTGATGGTGGTTGTCCTTTTATTGCTGGTGCAGAAAAACGTATTCCTATAACTTTTGAAGATCCAAAAGTTTTTGATAACACTGCTCAACAAGCTGAAAAATATAAAGAAAGAAGTTTACAAATTGCGACTGAATTATTTTTCGTTTTTTCACAAATAAATTTATAAAAAATGGCTTTAAAAAAACTAAGTTTTTTAGACAAAAATTTAACTTTATGGATTTTTGTTGCGATGGCTTTTGGTGTTAGCCTTGGTTATTTTATTCCAACATTTCCCAATATTATCAACTCATTTAGCAGTGGCTCTACAAATATTCCAATTGCAATTGGATTAATTTTAATGATGTATCCACCATTGGCAAAAGTAAATTATGCCTTACTTCCAAAAGTTTTTAAGAACACAAAAATACTTTCCATTTCACTAATTTTAAATTGGGTTATTGGTCCTGTTTTAATGTTTATTTTGGCAATTACGTTTTTACGAGATTATCCAGAATATATGGTTGGCTTAATTTTAATTGGTTTGGCAAGATGTATTGCAATGGTTTTGGTTTGGAACGATCTTGCTGAAGGAAGTAGCGAATATGGAGCAGGTTTGGTTGCTTTAAATAGTGTTTTTCAAGTTTTTGCATACAGTTTTTATGCTTGGATTTTTATAACTGTACTTCCACCCTATTTTGGTTTTGAAGGTGCCATTGTAGATATTTCAATTGCAACCATAGCAGAAAGTGTTGCCATTTACTTAGGAATTCCCTTTTTATTAGGAATTTTAAGTCGATTAATTTTGGTGAAATTAAAAGGTGAAGATTGGTACACTAATAAATTTATTCCAACAATTTCACCCATCACTTTAATTGCGCTTTTATTCACAATTGTAGTCATGTTTTCTTTGAAAGGAGAGTTAATTGTAAAAATACCAATGGATGTTTTAATTATTGCAGTTCCTTTATTAATCTATTTTATATTGATGTTTATCATCGGATTTTTCATGACCAAAGCATCTGGAGCTGATTATGATAAAACTGCCTCTGTTGCATTTACTGCAGCTGGCAATAATTTTGAATTAGCAATTGCTGTAGCTATTGCTGTTTTTGGTTTAAATTCTGGACAAGCTTTTGCAGGTGTTATTGGCCCTTTAGTGGAAGTACCTGCTTTAATTTTGTTGGTTAAAGTTTCTTTTTGGTTGCGAAAAAAGTATTTTAAAAATATAAAATCTTAAAATATTTTTGATCAAAATTTACATTTAAATACTTTAAAAAACCTTTGTGCAGTAGAGTTTGCTCCACAAAGGTTTCTTTTTTAAGTTGATAAAATTTTAGAAAATCAATAGAATTACTCTTCCAAAATTTTACTGAAATTTGGTTTAAAATAATTCGGACCTTTTAAAACCTTACCATCTTCTCTGTAAATTGGTTTGCCATCTTCACCCAATTTACTCATATTAGATCGTTGAATTTCATTAAAAACTTCCTCAATTTTATCTTGCATTCCATGTTCTATAATTGTGCCACAAAGAATATACAACATATCTCCTAAAGCATCTGCAACTTCTACAATATCGTTGTTTTGAGCAGCTTCTAAATATTCTTCATTTTCTTCTTTCATCAACTCAAAACGTAATTTTTTTCTATCCTCAGAAATATTAATCGTTGGTTTGTTTTGAATATTTAATTTGAAAGCTGTGTGAAATTCGTGTACTGCTGCTATTTTGTTTTTCATTATTGTTATTGATTTTTAAATAAAAGATTGCTTCATTTTTTATGCTGAAAAAAAATCAACATTAAAAAATGGCAAAGACGAATTAAAACTTTTTTTGTGAATCATAAAAGAGAAGTTTCTATGATTTATTCGTAATTTTGCAAGGACAATATATAGAAACTTTACGAACATTTAAAACTTCGTAAAGTTGAATAATTCAAAACTTATAAAGAATTTAAAAAGATGTTTTTAGCTGCATATTTTACTACTGGAAGAATAATATTCATCATCTTTTTTATTTTAGCTTTTGGAGCTTTGATAGTTTGGAGTTATAAAAAAGATACTAAAAACCATGATCGTTATTACAAAAACGCAGGCAAAAAGGTATTAATTTATGGTGGCTTAATTATTGCCGTTTTTGTAGCTATTCGTTTTATTTTCGGGAATTAAAATAATTTTCTGTATATTTTATAACTCAAGAAATTGTTTCTTAATACTTTGTCTATAAAATTTTCAATCCTTTAATTGTCTTATATTTTTTAGTCTTTTCCAAGCTTTTCTGTGAATCGTTGTATAAATAACAAAACAACCAATATCTAACAAAAAATAGAAAAAACTAATACCACTTGGAGGATTATTACTTGGTAAAAATTCGAAAATACCAAAGGCTATTTCTGGCCATTTCCAAGCGCCAAAAGCTGTTCCACCAATTTCTAAAACAACTACTAATAAATACATTGTTAAGAAAAAAAGTTTGTGTTTTGGTTGTATCCAAAGAATAAGAAACACACCAATTGTCATTAAAAAACCAAAGACATCAAAAAATGCAATTAAATAAATTGTAGCAATTATAATAATTAAGATTTTTAAGAAAGATTCAATTGATTTCTGATGTTTTTTAACGATGGATGCTTTGCTAAATCTAAATATTCTAGCATATAATACTCCATGACCAAAAGGCACGTAAAGTGGCACATTTTCTAATCTATACGTATACATGTGCAATATTTTAGAAAAGAAATGTTCGCCAATAAATCCCAGAATTACACCAATAATCATTAATGTTCTTACTCTAGGGTTTGCTTTATAGAACATTGCAAAGAAGGCTAATATCATGCATACATTTAATGTATTCTGAGCCTCGAATATGTTTTCATTAAAATAAGTACCATCAAAGAAAAGAAAGAAAACAGCAATGATAAAAAAGACGACCTCTTTGAAAAAAACACCAAAAATTCGTTTTAAATCTTGTTTTGGAACTTGTAAAATTTGCATTAATTTGAGTATTTATAACAATCTATTGTGTGATCATTTACCATTCCAACTGCTTGCATATATGCATACATAATTGTTGAACCTGTAAATTTAAATCCTCGTTTTTTTAAATCTTTGGATATTTTGTCTGAAATTATTGAGGTTGCAGGCACTTCTTCTCTACTTTTAAAAGTATTGATAATTGGTTTATTATCTACATAACTCCACATAAATTTAGAGAAAGAACCAAACTCCTTTTGAATTTCCATAAACAATTGTGCATTTGTAATTGCGCTTCTTATCTTTAATTTATTTCTGATGATGCCAGCATTTTGCATCAATTCATTAAATTTATTTTCTTTATATTTTGCTATTATTTGATAGTCAAAATTATCAAAAGCTTTTCTGAAATTTTCTCTTTTGTTTAAAATGGTTATCCAACTTACACCAGCTTGAAAGGTTTCCAAAATCAAAAACTCGAACAACGTTTCATCATTATAAACAGGTTCTCCCCATTCTTTATCATGATAATCTTGATACAATTTACTATCAGTTACCCAAAAACATCTTTGTTTCATCTAGTTGATTTTTATCGATTTTATAGCAGTTTGTCTTTCATTTACATACTCAAAAGTATCATCACCAAAAAAACCAGCTTCCTCCAACATAATTCTAATATCCTTATTCCATTCTTTTATAAAAACAGTTGTATTTAACTCAATTGCGTAGGCTGTATTTTTTTGAAGTGGATAATCTCCATTAAAAGGAACGCCATTTTGAGAATCCCACATTCCAATTGTGGTTCCTGCAGAATGTCCATATTTTCCTATTGGATGTGTATAAATTGATGGCAACAACCCTTCTTCTTTTCCCTGAGATAAAGATTGAGCAAGAATTTCGTTTCCTGTTAACCCAGTTTTCATAGTACTCGTTAAAATATCTTGAACTCGATTTCCTTTCTTGAAAGCATCTTTTAAAAATTGAGGAACGTCAGTTTCGTCATCCTTTAATATATAAGCATGTTGTTGGCAATCTGTATTTAAACCAATGTAAGTGATGCCAAAATCGCAATGTAATAAATCTCCTTTTTGAATTATTTTTCCGTCTTTTCCTTTAGAAAAAGATTCAATATGAGAATTTAAAACTTCGTTATTTCTTTGCACATCAATTGTTGGATGAAACCAAGTTTCTAAACCTAAATCCGTAACTTTTTGACGCAAATACCAGACTAAATCTTCTGTAGTAGTTTCACCAGGAATAATTGTTTTTTCAGAAAAAGTTTCATCAATGATATCATGGGTTATTTTTACCAAATCTCTGAATAAAGCTAGCTCTTTTTTAGTTCTAGTTTCTATCCAAGAAATCCCTAATTTTTCTGCGGATATTAATTTATCACTTAATTCTATAGGTAAATTTTCTACTAATTCATCATAATCAGTTTTTACCAAACCATCTGCCAGAGCAAAATGTTTAGACATATTAATACCAATAGACTTAGGATTTCTCTTCTTTATAATTTCTGCTAAGGCTTTCCATTGGTTAGGTTCTTTTTCTTTGTCCCATGCAGATTTAATACTTTTACCAATATCATATCTTGCAACAGCTAATCTTTCTAAAGTGTTTTTTTCTTTATTTCGATAAAATATAATGATGGTTCTTCTTCTTGCATTTAACCAAGTTGCAGGCAACATCGTTTTTAAAATTGGATCTTCATTATATTCTCTGGAAATTAATAGCCACATATCAATATTGGCTTTATCCATTAATTCTGGCAGCAAATTAGTAAACCTATCTTCTAAAAGCTCCTCTTTTAAAGAAGCTCTATCTTGTTCTTTTAAAATTGTATACTTAGTAGAGTTTTCGTTTTTCTCATCACAGGAAAATAAAATGCAGAAAATTAACAAAACGATAAATTTATATTTCATATAAATATTTTAAGTTTTAAAATTAATATTAATAGAATTAAAATCCTTATATTTTGGAATAATTTTTGAAATATATTATTAGTTTACTAACTTAAAAGAGGCGTTTACTCATTTTAAGTTTTCAATGAGAGAATACTAAACTACTTTTGAATTATAATAACTTATTAATTTTAAAAACATACTTATGAAACTTTTAAAACAACTACTCTTTATATTCACAATCGGAATTTTCTTATGGTCTTGTGGCTCATCAAACCTAAATAATACAATAGAAAAGGAAGAACCTGTTGTGATAGCAAATGATAGTTTGGAGTATGAAATTATAATAATTGATCCAGGATTTACAGCTTTTTTAAACAGTATTGCACAACCAGAAGGATTTTACAATCAAAGTTATTTAGAAGCTAGAAATAGAGCTTGGGTAACTACTTGGAACCAGCGTTTTTTAAATCCTAATCAATATAATACAAGTATTTACGAAAACATGATTGATTATCAACAGAATATAGACTATGGTTATGAAGTAAACTACAAACTTTTTAACTACTTTTTATTTGCGCAAAGGAAATATAAGATGAATTTAGGAGGTGGTTTTAGAGCCAATCGAATTAATTAGTTATTTTTTTATAGCGTACAAAACTGTAGTCTAATTTATTTTTATCGTCGGCAGTAAAACTTTCTATTTCAACTTGTTCCCAAATATCACTATCAATTTCTGGGAAATAAACATCAGCTTCAAATTCATGATGCACCAAAGTAATATCTAAAGTATCTACTAAATTATGCTCCATAGCATAGTTATAAATTTGTGCTCCACCAATTACGAAAACTTGTTCCTCCTCTTTTGCCATTTCTAAAGCTTGCTCTAAACTATGAGCAATTAAACAACCATCCTTAAAATAATTTTTATTTCTAGTGATAATGATAGTAGTCCTATTTGGTAAAGGTTTACCTATAGATTCGAAGGTATTTCTGCCCATTATTATATAATGACCAGTTGTAATTTTTTTAAAACGTTTTAAATCTGCTGGTAGATGCCAAATCAAATCGTTGTTTTTACCAAGTGCATTATTTTTTGCAATAGCTGCAATAATTGTAATGATCATACCTTCTTCATTTTAAACAAAAATAGTTTAAAAGTTTTTTAAAATTGATGTTTTAGACGGATTTTGACAAAATTAGATGATACACGAATACGTTTTCGAAGTAAAAACATTGAATATCAATAAGAAAGAAATTCTTATTAATTGAAATTACTATAATTTAAGCATTGATTTATTTTTAAATAATAATATTTCCTAGTAAGATATTATTGAAGTGATAATTCTTTATACAAATTGTTAATAATATTTGTGATAAAGAACTACTTACCTACATTTACGACATAATTTAATATAATTATTATGGCAATTAAAAAACAATTTTTAAAGAGTAAACCAGTTTGTAAAGTAACTTTTACTGTACCAGCTGAAGATGCTAAAAAAGTTGCAGTTGTTGGAAGTTTCAATGAATGGAATGACAAAGCAACCCCACTTAAAAAATTAAAAAACGGATCTTTTAAAGGTACAGTTGATTTAGAATCTGGAATTTCTCACGAATTCAGATATTTAATTGATGGCGAATATCAGAACGAAATTGAAGCTGACACTTATGCTTGGAACGATTATGCTGGTGCAGAAAATAGCGTTTTAAGTTTATAATAAACTTCTATTAAATAACAAATTAGTATAAAGATTTATTATTTTTCAATTTAAAAAGTATGTTGATATTTAATTTCAATATACTTTTTTTGATAATAATTTATTCGGATTTATACTATTTTTGTAGAGTATTCTTCACAGGCATCTAGAAATTTCTCTGGCATAAGATATTGATCCAATATTGATACCTGCTAAAAAGCTAGCGTAATTAGCAGAGATTTTATGATCGATTTCATTACTTATTACAGCAGGATTCCAAATAGGCTGATTCACATCATCAGTAAGAGTTAAAACTTCACTTCCTAAAGCAATTTGTCTAGCAGAGCTAGATAAGTTTAAAAATTCATAAACACTTTCACCTGCTACTTGAGAATTTATTTCCGAAGTAAAAAAAAATGATAACAATAAATAATAAAAATATTTCATT
>Ga0209309_10000221_pt1 | contig 75614 bp, 51 predicted proteins | sample COGITO_mtgs_1204_2_FD_184807 | JGI IMG/M metagenome (GOLD analysis project Ga0209309, IMG submission 184807) | Pelagic marine microbial communities from North Sea - COGITO_mtgs_120412 (SPAdes) (version 2) | ecosystem: Environmental > Aquatic > Marine > Epipelagic ... | reverse complement strand
AAATATCTACGATTCCCATCATGGTGGCTACGGAAAAATTTCGGTAGCACGTGCTTTGGAAGTCTCGTCGAACATCGGTTTGGCAACAATCGTGGATGAACATTATTCTAAGAACCCGAATAAATTCATTGACCACCTTAAGGAATGGCATCTTAATAAAAAATTGGGCGTGGCGATAATTGGTGAGGGAACTCCAGTAATTCCTGAGCCAGGGCACAAGCTTTGGAGTAAAAATGCTTTGCCTTCTATGGCGTATGGTTATAATTTGAGGTTAACACCCTTACAGGTGCTTACTTTTTACAATGCCATCGCAAATGATGGGGAAATGGTAAAACCACGTTTTATAAAGTCCGTAAAAGAATTTGATAGAAACGTTGAGGTGTTTAAGAAAGAGATCATCAATCAAAAAATATGTTCAAACAAAACGCTTGGTGAAATTAGGGAGGTCCTTAAAAACACGGTCGTTAGAGGTACGGGCTCCAAATTATATTCTGAAAATTTTTCAATGGCAGGAAAAACGGGTACAGCCCAAACCGAATATTGGATGAAGGATTGGAAGGATGACAAACGTTACGTATCCTCATTTTCAGGTTATTTCCCCGCAGAAAACCCTAAATATTCTTGTATTGTAGTCATTCACAAGCCAAGTACCAAAAAGGGTTTTTATGGTGCCGATGTTTCCGGGCCTGTATTTAAGCGTATTGCTCAAAAAATATTTACTGAAACTCCTTTGATAGATGATGTGGAGACCTTGGAAATCGTCAATAGCGATGTAGAAAAGGAATTTCAAGCCTATTACAATACTGCCCAAACTTATAAAACCATCATGCCAGATGTGGTTGGACTGCCAACTATGGACGCCTTGGCCTTACTGGAAAATATGGGGTTGCGGGTTAAAGTAAAAGGCGTTGGAAAAGTAAAAACACAATCCGTAGAAAAAGGAATCAAAATAGAACCGAACCAAACCATCCTATTAAATAGTTAATGCCACAACTCAAGGACATATTGTATAAGGTCACCATTAACGCAGTTGCGGGCAGCACGAGTATTGCTGTCAATAACATCTATTTTGATTCCCGAAACATCAAAAAAAATGATGTGTTTGTGGCAATTAAAGGCACAGCGGTAGATGGGCATGACTTTATTGACTTGGCTATAAAAAATGGCGCCACTGCAATTGTTTGTGAGGAGCTTCCTGAAAAAATGGCGGATGGCGTGACTTATATTGGAGTGGAAAGTGCCAGTAAAGCCTTGGCTTTTATGGCTGCTAATGTGTATGGAAATCCTTCTGAAAACCTAAAACTTGTTGGTGTTACCGGTACAAACGGAAAAACTACCGTTACGACTTTACTATACAACTTGTTCAAAAAGGCTGGTTATAAAGTAGGTTTGTTGTCTACCGTTCGCGTAATGGTCGATACAAAAGAATATAAGGCAACACACACCACACCCGATTCTTTGACCATTAACAAGTATCTAAAATTAATGAACGATGCAGGTGTGGAGTTCTGCTTTATGGAAGTGAGCTCTCATGGCATTCATCAAAATCGCACGTTCGGTTTGCATTTTGAGGGTGGTGTCTTTACCAATTTGTCACATGATCATTTAGATTATCATAGCAGTTTTGCAGCATATAGAGATGTTAAGAAATCCTTTTTCGATCTGTTGCCAAAACAAGCTTTTGCTTTGGTCAATATCGATGATAAAAATGGGTTGCTAATGTTTCAAAATACCAAGGCTAAAACATACACCTACGCTTTAAAAACCTACGCCGATTTTAAGGCTAAAGTGTTGGAAAACGAATTTAGCGGATTACTGCTCAAATTGAATGACAACGAGCTTTGGACCAAGCTTATCGGAAACTTTAACGCTTATAATATTACAGCAATTTATGGGGTTGCGGAATTATTGGGCTTAGAAAAAGTGGAGATCCTAAGATTGATTAGTGAGTTGGAATCGGTGAGCGGTCGCTTTCAATATTTTATTTCCGAAGCAAACGTAACCGCCATTGTAGATTATGCACACACCCCCGATGCGCTTAAAAACGTGTTGGAAACCATAAACAGCATCCGCAGCAAAAATGAAGAGCTCATTACGGTAGTGGGATGTGGCGGAAATCGAGATAAAACGAAACGTCCTAAAATGGGTCATATCGCATCGGCTTTGAGCACCAAAGTGATTTTTACTAGTGATAATCCGCGAAATGAAGTGCCAGAAACAATTATCGGCGACATAGAAACTGGCGTAGAGCCTCAAAATTTCAAGAAAGTCCTGTCAATAACAGATCGGAAACAAGCAATTAAAGCTGCTTGCCAGTTGGCCAATCCTAAAGATATCATCTTGATTGCAGGGAAAGGGCATGAAAACTATCAGGAAATTAAAGGCGAACGTTTTGATTTTGATGATTATAAGCTTGTGGGCGAATTTTTAAAGCAATTAAAAAAATAAATACCGGTATCACTAAGCGCGCCTTGGGGTGCTGGTGATGTAAATTAAGTCAACCAATGTTATACTATTTATTCGAATATTTAGAACAACAATTCCAGTTTCCTGGTGCGGGTGTGTTTCAATACATCACGTTCAGGGCAGGTTTAGCGATTATATTCTCGCTATTATTTTCTACAATCTTCGGAAAAAAAATCATCAATTACCTGCAAAAACAGCAAGTTGGAGAAACGGTGAGAGATTTGGGTTTGGCGGGTCAAGTGGAAAAAGCAGGGACGCCAACCATGGGAGGGCTCATCATTATTTTAGGAACCTTGATTCCAGTATTGCTGTTGTCGCGCTTAGATAATATTTATGTCATTATGCTTATCGTGACTACCATTTGGATGGGCATGATCGGGTTTATAGATGATTACATTAAAGTATTCAAAAAAGATAAAGCGGGCCTCAGCGGAAAATTTAAGGTGTTGGGTCAAGTAGGTTTGGGGATTTTTGTGGGCGCAGTTATGTATTTTCATCCTGGCGTCACTGTAAAACATGAGAAAATCAACCCTGAATTTTCTACGGAAAAAATTACTCAAAGCTCCCCGGGAGAGTTTTTTGGGGAAGAAACGGGGTCTACCAAGACCACCATTCCTTTCGTAAAGGACAATGAGTTTGACTATTCCGAATTGTTGAGTTGGATGGGTGGTAATTATAAGGATTATGCGTGGTTGATTTTTATTCCTATCGTGATCTTTATTGTTACAGCAGTCTCCAACGGAGCCAATTTAACCGATGGTATTGATGGTTTGGCAGCAGGAAGCAGCGCCATAATCGTCTTTGCACTGGCCATTTTTGCCTTTGTGTCTGGCAACAGTGTGTTTTCCGATTATCTCAATGTGATGTTTATTCCCAGACTGGGTGAGTTGGTGGTGTTTATTGCAGCTTTTATAGGGGCGCTCATTGGGTTTCTTTGGTACAATACCTATCCCGCACAAGTATTTATGGGTGATACGGGAAGTTTGACTATTGGCGGAATTATCGCGGTGATTGCGATTGCTGTAAGAAAGGAGCTATTGATTCCTGTACTCTGCGGAATTTTCTTTGCGGAATCTCTATCCGTTATTTTTCAAGTGAGTTGGTTTAAGTACACGCGAAATAAATATGGCGAAGGTCGACGCATTTTTAAAATGTCACCCTTGCACCATCATTATCAAAAATCGGGCTATCATGAAAGTAAAATCGTCACGCGGTTTTGGATTGTTGGCATTTTTCTGGCCATCCTCACGATTGTGACTTTAAAATTGAGATAAATACGATTAACAAAGTAGGAATTTTAAAAAAAAACTGAAAAGGGTCTCAAAGGCTTTTAAGGTTTTAGAATGGCAGATGAAAGAGAGCAATCTAAAAAAAACCAAAAAAACAGAAAGCCCTTCCTTACATGAAAAGCATGAAGGAAAAGGCCTTTTGGGAATTTTAGGCGCAGGTGAAAGCGGTGTAGGCACCGCACTGTTGGCTCAAGCTCATGGATTAGAGGTGTTGGTGTCAGATAAAGGCCTGATTAAAGAAAAATATAAGCAAGTTCTTATACATCATGAGATTGAATTTGAGGAAGGCAAGCATTCCGAAGAAAAACTTTTGAATGCCGATTTAATCATGAAAAGTCCTGGGATTCCTGATAAAGCCGATTTGATAAAACAACTAAAGGCCAAAGGGGTTGCGGTAATTTCAGAAATTGAATTTGCCTCACGATTTACCAATGCGGTTTTGGTGGGCATTACGGGTAGTAATGGTAAAACCACAACTGCAAGTCTTACGCATCATCTCTTAAAGCAAGAGTTGGAAGTGGGTTTGGCGGGTAACATTGGTGAGAGTTTTGCCAAGCAGGTTCTGGAACGGGATTTTCCAACTTACGTGTTGGAGATTAGTAGTTTTCAATTGGATGATATAACGTCGTTCAAACCGCATATTGCGGTGTTGCTCAATATTACGCCAGATCATCTGGATCGCTATAATTATCAGTTTGAAAACTATATCGCTTCCAAATTTAGAATTGCAGAAAATCAAACGGAAGACGATTTTTTCATTTACGATGCCGATGATGCGGTTATTGCCGGTTGGTTAAAGGCGCACCCAGTTCAATCCAGATTGCTTCCATTTTCATTGACCAAGGTCATTACAAATGGGGCGTATGTAGATCAAGATAATAATATAATAATAACAATAGATAATAATCAAATAACTATGTCAGCAGCAAATTTAGCCTTAGAAGGGAAACACAATATCAAAAATGCAATGGCTGCGTCAACAGTGGCGCATTTGCTCAAAATTAGAAAACAAACGATAAGAGAGAGTCTAGAGAATTTTCAAGGGGTAGAACACCGGTTGGAGAATGTACTTAAAATAAATAAAGTGCAGTATATCAATGATTCAAAGGCCACGAATGTTAACGCGACCTACTATGCTCTAGAAAGTATGGATGGCCCAACGGTTTGGATTGTTGGTGGTCAAGATAAGGGCAATAACTATCAAGAATTGTTTCAGTTTGTAAATGAAAAGGTAAAGGCAATCATTTGCTTGGGAGTTGATAACAAGAAATTGATGGAGAATTTCGGGAACATGGTCGATACAATTATAGAAACCCAATACATGAGCGAAGCTGTTAAAATCGCCTATAAAATTGCCGAAGGTGGAGATACTGTGCTATTGTCTCCAGCCTGTGCCAGTTTTGACCTCTTTGAGAATTATGAAGATAGAGGACGTCAATTTAAGGATGCGGTAAGAAACTTATAAAACACACATTTTAATCGCTCGCAAAGGAGAGGTGCCAATAAGCAACTATGGATTTGTTTAAAAACATAAAAGGAGACCGTTTAATATGGGCAATTGCTGCGCTGCTGGCCATATTCTCATTTTTGCCCGTGTACAGTGCTGCAAGTAATTTGGCGTATGTAGGGGAGTCTGGCAATACATTTACCTTTTTTGTAAAGCATTTCATGCACTTGTTTTTGGGTTTTGCCATCATTTATGGCGTCCATAAAGTACCCTATCGTTATTTCAGGGGCTTATCTATGATTATGGTGCCCATAGTTTTGGTGCTGTTGGTAGTCACCATGCTTCAGGGTACAACCATAGATGGAGCGAATGCCAGCCGATGGATTCAAATTCCGTTTGTGGGGATGTCCTTTCAAACATCTACATTGGCAGCGGTGGTATTGCTCGTTTATGTGGCGCGCTATTTATCTAAGATTCAAGAGCGGGAGGTGAAGTTTTCTGAAACCATTTTGCCTTTATGGATACCTGTATTCTTGACCTTGGTTTTGATATTGCCATCTAATTTTTCAACTACAGCCATTATATTTGTGATGGTGATGATGTTGGCTTTTATTGGTGGGTATCCTTTGCGCTATCTCGCATTGATTATAGGTGCTGGAATTTTGTTTTTATCACTGTTTGTGCTCATAGCCAAAGCATTTCCAAACACTATGCCCAACCGTGTGGATACATGGATCAGTAGAGTTGAAAATTTCTCAAATGGAGAAGATACGGAAGCCGATTACCAAATAGAAAAAGCAAAAATAGCGATCGCCTCAGGCGAGATTTTCGGCAAAGGGCCTGGCAAGAGCCAGCAGAAGAATTTTTTGCCACAATCCTCTTCCGATTTTATTTATGCCATAATCATTGAAGAGTATGGTCTCATTGGGGGGCTCGTTTTATTGGTCATGTACTGTTGGTTGCTGTTTAGAATTGTGATTGTGTCGCAAAAATCTGATACCGTTTTTGGCAAGTTATTGGTTTTGGGCGTGGGTTTGCCCATAGTTTTTCAAGCCTTGATCAATATGGCAGTGGCGGTGGAACTGTTTCCTGTCACTGGCCAAACCTTACCACTAATTAGTAGTGGCGGTACGTCGATTTGGATGACCTGTTTAGCGCTTGGTATTGTATTAAGCGTAAGTGCAAAGCGCGAAGAAGACAAGGAAAAGGAATATAATGAAGATAATCCGTTGTCCATTTTGAGTGAAGCCATTTAGGGTTTACGAATGACGATGTCCGATTTTAGATTTGTAAACCCAATTAATAGGAACAGTATGAAAGAAGCATTGAAAAAGAGAACTCGAAAGTTTGCTTCAGACAATTGGCATCTTTGTACAAAATTTCCAGTATCAAGGAAATTTAACGCTTACTGTAATCAATTGATTCGTTGTTCAAGTTCTGTGGGGGCAAATTATAGAGCTGCTTGTAGAGCGAAATCGGATGCTGATTTTATACATAAACTCAAGATAGTTGAGGAGGAGGCAGATGAAAGTATGTTTTTTTTGGAATTATTACTAGAAGTTAGTGATAAAGAGCATGTAGAAATTAAAAGACTATGGAGTGAAGCAAATGAATTATTGTCAATAATAGTAGCATCTATAAAAAAGATGCGTAATCGTAAATCGTAAATCTAAAATCATAAATAAACAACGCACATACAAGATAATCCTTTCGGGGGGAGGCACAGGAGGGCATATCTTTCCTGCCATCGCCATAGCCGATGAGCTTAAAGCGCGCTATCCTCAGGCCAAATTCTTGTTTGTGGGTGCGTCCGATCGCATGGAAATGGAAAAAGTGCCTCAAGCAGGTTACGAGATTGAAGGACTTTGGATTGCTGGGATTCAACGTAAATTGACGCTTATAAATCTTATGTTTCCGCTAAAATTGATTTCAAGCTTGATCCGCTCACGTAAAATCATAAAAACGTTTAAGCCTGATATAGCCATTGGTACTGGCGGATTTGCAAGTGGGCCCTTATTAAAAATGGCAACAACGAAACACATACCAACCTTAATTCAGGAACAGAATTCGTTTCCTGGGATTACGAACAAATTACTTGGTAAAAAAGTAGACAAGATTTGTGTGGCATATGAAGGTCTCGAACGCTTTTTTCCAAAGGAAAAAATAGTATTAACAGGAAATCCTATTCGGAAAGACCTGTTGGATTTAGAAAAAAAGAAAATTGAGGCCCAACAGACATTTAAATTAAATCCTAAAAAACAAACACTGTTGGTTTTGGGAGGTAGTTTGGGCGCCCGAAGAATCAATCAATTGATTGAAAAAGAATTGGGTTTTATCAACAAGCAAAATATCCAATTGATATGGCAATGTGGTAAGTTGTATTATGAAGACTACCAGAAGCATAATGCTTTGGAAAACGTACAGGTCTTTCCATTTTTGAATACTATGGATTTGGCTTACGCAGCTGCCGATGTAATTATTTCGAGAGCTGGCGCCAGTTCGGTATCTGAATTGTGCGTCGTGGGGAAACCAGTTATTTTTATTCCCTCTCCAAATGTTGCGGAAGACCACCAAACCAAAAATGCGTTGGCTATCGCCAATAAAAATGCTGCCATCCTAATTAAGGAATCTAATTTGAATGCTGAGTTTGAAACGGAGTTTTCAAGATTAATCGCCTCTCCGGAAAAAAAAGAGCAGCTATCAACACAAATTAAACTATTGGCTTTGGCAAATGCCACAAACCATATTGTAGATGAGATAGAAAAATTATTGAAGTCCCGCCAAACTTCTTTTCAAAAGAATACAACAAACTAATGACGCTAATGAAACCCCATAACGACCAAGATCCTCAAGCTATTTCCTTTGGAAAGGGTTTGACTTGTGCCTATTTGATTGGGATTGGTGGTATTGGCATGTCTGCCTTGGCGCGTTATTTTGTGGCGAAGGGCATGAAGGTGGCTGGTTACGACAAAACGCGGTCAGATATAACCGATGCACTTATAGAGTTAGGTATTGCTGTCCATTTTGAGGATGATATTTCAAAAATAGAGGCCTCATTTTTAAATATTGAGGAAACTTTGGTCATCTATACGCCAGCGATTCCGAAGAACCACAACGAATTCAATTACTTTAGAGATCAGGGCTTTCAGCTCATGAAACGCTCTGCGGTATTGGGGGCAATCACCAAACAAACATTTTGCTTGGCAGTTGCAGGCACGCATGGAAAAACCACGACCACGAGTATCTTGGGGCATTTGTTGTATGAATGTGGCGTAGAAGTAACCGCCTTTTTGGGCGGTATTAGTGAAAATTATAATTCTAATTTTATTAGCAATGGTACTAAAGTAAGTGTGGTGGAAGCCGATGAGTTTGACCGCTCCTTTTTAACGCTTTCACCAGATTTTGCCTGCATTACCTCAATGGATGCAGACCATTTGGACATTTATGGCGATGCTTCGGAATTACAAAAATCGTTCAAGGAATTTTCTGAAAGAGTAAAACCAAACGGAAAGCTCTTTGTTAAAAACGGACTTCCAATTAAAGGAATCACTTATGGTATTGAGGATGGCTCCGATTATTGTGCAAAAAATATAAAAATAGTGAATGGCAGTTATGTGTTTGATGTGCAAACACCAACAACACTGCTCAAAGATTTTAAATTTAACCTACCTGGTAGACATAACCTGTCTAATGCATTAATAGCCTTGGCGATGTCTGTAGAGTATGGCATCCCTAGCCAGCAGCTCGCCAAAGCTTTATTGTCTTACAAAGGGGTTAAAAGACGATTTTCCTATCAAATCAAGTCTCAGGACTTGGTGTATATTGATGATTATGCGCACCATCCCGAAGAAATTAATGCGGTATACCAAGCAGTAAGCGAAATGTACCCCCATCAAAAGGTGTTGGTTGTTTTTCAACCGCATTTGTACAGTAGAACACGGGATTTTGCCATTGAATTTGCTCAAAGTTTGTCAAAGTTCGATGAAGTAGTGTTATTGGAAATTTATCCAGCGCGCGAATTGCCCATTGAAGGGGTAGATTCTCAATTTTTACTGGATAAAATTCAGAATAAAAACAAACGTTTGATCGAAAAATCACAGTTGATTGAAACCATAAAGTCTTCCAAAGCCACTGTTATTTTAACGCTTGGGGCTGGAGACATTGGAGAGGAAGTAAAACACATTAAAAAAGCCTTGATCCATGCCAATTAACTACAACTACATAAAAGTCGCAGCATTACTGGTTTTAGTGGTGTTTTTGTGTGCGTTTTCACATACCCGAAACTCCAGCCGAAAAGTTGGGACTCCCGAAATAAAATTTATTGGGGATGACAATCTCTTTGTCACGCACGCCACTGTTAGTAAATTGTTAATAGTAAATGACGCCAGTGTTGCGAATACGCCTAAAGAAATTATAGATTTGAACTCGTTGGAAGTTGCCCTAAATTCCAACGAAATGATCAAGACTGCGCAAGTGTTTATGAATGTTGAAGGCTTGATTACCGCTGAGATAGAGCAAAAACAACCCATTGCTCGTGTTAGCACAAATGCTTCCTACTACATTGATGGTGATGGCGCTTATATGCCATTGTCATCAAATTATACAGCTCGCGTGCCATTGGTAACGGGTCATATTGAAAAAAATAAGTTGTTCGCAGTTTATAAAGTTGCCAAAAAAGTGCAATCTGATGCTTTTTTGACAAAGCATGTGGTAGAAATATACCAACAGCAAGATGGGACAATCGATTTGAAATTAAGAAAGCATGATTTTACAGTTCATTTGGGAGATACAACTCTCATTGATAAAAAAATCAATAACCTCAAAGCGTTTTACAAGAAGGCGATGCGAGATAATTTGTTGGATGCGTACAGTCTAATAAATTTAAAATTTGACAAGCAAGTGATTTGCACGAAACAATAGAGAATGGAGAATAATAAAATTTCAGTTGGATTGGATCTTGGTACCACAAAAATTGTGGTCATGATCGGGAAGAAGAATGAATATGGCAAAGCCGAAATTTTAGGGATTGGTAAATCAAAAAGTCTCGGTGTACATAGAGGCGTCGTCAACAATATTACCCAAACCATACAGTCTATTCAACAAGCAGCCCAAGAGGCCGAAGCGGAGTCTGGACTTAAGATTGAACGCGTAACCGTTGGTATTGCCGGACAGCACATTCGTAGTTTGCAGCATAGTGATTATATCACAAGACCAAATCCAGAAACAGTTATTGATGAGACAGATATTGATCGCTTAATCAATCAAGTCCATAAATTGGTCATGCTTCCGGGTGAAGAGATCATTCATGTGTTGCCACAAGAATATAAAATTGATGGTCAAGCTGAAATTAAAGAGCCCATTGGCATGTATGGGGGGCGCTTGGAAGCAAATTTCCATGTGGTAGTTGGGCAAGTTTCGTCTATTAGAAATGTGGGGCGTTGCGTTAAAAGTTCTGGCTTGGAGCTTGAAAACATTACGTTGGAACCATTGGCTTCAGCAAATGCGGTTTTAAGTCAGGAAGAAAAAGAAGCAGGCGTAGCATTGATCGATATTGGTGGTGGCACGACGGATTTGGCAGTTTTTAAAGACGGAATTATTCGTCATACTGCGGTCATTCCCTTTGGAGGTAATGTTGTTACAGAAGACATTAAAGAAGGCTGCTCCATCATAGAAAAGCAGGCAGAACTTTTAAAAATCAAGTTCGGTTCAGCATGGCCAGGAGAAAATAAGGATAATGAAATTGTGTCCATTCCTGGGTTGAGAGGTCGTGAGCCCAAAGAAATTACATTAAAGAATTTGTCTAAAATCATCCACGCCCGGGTAGTGGAGATTATTGAACAAGTGTACGTGGAAATTAAAAATTACGGTCACGAAGAACAAAAGAAAAAATTGATTGCAGGTATTGTGCTCACTGGTGGCGGAAGCCAATTAAAGCACCTCAAGCAATTAGTAGAGTACATTACCGGTATGGATACCAGAATTGGGTTTCCAAATGAACACATGGCAGGAGATAGCGACGATGAAATTGCAAGTCCCCTATATGCAACAGCAGTAGGTCTGGTGATGGATGGGTTGAAGCGTCAAGAACGCAAGCGCATAGAGCATCAAGAAGAAATAGAGGCTGTGGATGATGAAGCGATTGAAGATGAAGTGCCTTTGGAATTAGAGGAAAACGTACCGCCTGTACAAAAGAAAGAACGAAAATCCTTTTTGGATAAGCTCACCGAGCGTGTCAAGGATTTTTTGGACAATGCAGAATAATAAAAGATAAAAACTAGAAAATTAGAGATTGCAGCATCGCAATTTAAACACATAAAAAACCAAATTCAATATCTATGAGCAATAACAATGATATCGGGAATATATCTTTTGATCTACCTAAAAATCAATCTAACGTCATTAAGGTGATTGGTGTAGGTGGAGGCGGAAGTAATGCTATTAACCACATGTTCTTACAAGGCATAAAAGGCGTGGATTTTGTAATCTGTAATACAGATTCACAGGCTTTACAAAACAGTGGGGTGCCAAACAAAATTCAATTGGGCGTTAACTTGACCGAAGGGTTGGGGGCTGGCGCCAATCCGGAAGTGGGTGAACAAGCTGCTGTAGAGAGTTTGGAAGACTTGAGACGTATGATGGATACCAATACAAAAATGGTATTTATTACTGCGGGCATGGGAGGCGGTACCGGCACTGGTGCTGCGCCAGTTATAGCGAAACTTGCCAAGGAATTGGATATTCTTACGGTGGGGATCGTGACAATGCCCTTTCAGTTTGAAGGAAAAACTCGAAATGAACAGGCCCAAAGAGGAATCGAAACATTACGCTCACATGTAGATTCTTTGGTGGTCATCAATAACAATAAACTTCGTGAAGTGTATGGTAATCTTGGCTTTAAAGCAGGATTCTCCAAAGCCGATGAGGTTTTGGCAACAGCCTCTAGGGGAATTGCTGAAGTAATTACGCACCACTACACGCAAAACATTGATTTACGTGATGCTAAGACTGTATTGAGTAATAGTGGTACTGCCATCATGGGGTCTGCAACTGCATCGGGTAAAACCAGAGCACAAGAAGCCATCATGAGCGCATTGGATTCCCCTTTATTGAATGACAATAAGATTACGGGTGCTAAAAATGTATTATTGCTCATCGTTTCTGGCGCACAAGAAATTACTATTGATGAAATTGGAGAGATCAACGACCACATTCAAAATCAAGCAGGTCATGGTGCAAATATCATTATGGGAGTTGGTGAAGATGAATCGTTGCAAGAATCCATATCGGTCACTATTATCGCCACAGGTTTTGATATTGATCAACAAAATGAAATTTCAAATACGGAAGCAGTCAAGGTTGTTCATGCGCTTGAAGATGAAAAGGACAATCATTTTGCGGTAAGATCACCAAGAAATCCGCAATTGAATGCCAATGCTTCAGTGGAAGAAACGCCTAAAAAACCAGAAGTAGTAGTGCATACCCTTTCGGAAGATGAAGAAGATACTAGGCCAAAATCAAATTCAGCTTTAGACACGCAACTAATTAGTACTACCGATCTCATTAGAAATATGAGTGTGGTATACGATGAAGTGTTAGACCATAAATTTAAGGAAGAAGACTTTGTAATTACGCAGGTAAAAAAGGAAGAACCTATCAAGATTATAGAGGATAAGGAAGAAGAGCAAGGCACGCTTATGTTTGATTTGCCCTTGCCAAATAAAAATAAGGAAGAGGATACTTCGGAAACTGCTGAAACAGAAAAACCAAGAGTATATGGTTTGGAAGATGAGGTGAAAGACATTAAAGTTAATGACCACATTGAGATTGTTCCTGTGACCGAGGCCAATGATGAAGGGGAGAAACGTTATGCCCTGGATGATTTTATGACTTACGAATCTTCAATAAATGAAGGCAAAACCAAAGTTAAGCCAGAAGTAGAGGAGGAAGTCGTTTTTGAAAGAAAAACCTTGGCCAGGGAAACCGAAGTGCCTGAGGAGTCTCAAGAAGTAGACCCAATGACCAGTCCTATTTCAGACTTGTTGAAGGAACGCGCCGATGAGCGCAGACGTAATATGAAGGAATTCAATTATAAATTCAGCAATGCTAAAATAGACGAGATTGAGCGAGAGCCAGCTTATAAAAGAAAAGGGGTTAATTTAGAAGATTCGCGCCACTCCTCTGAGAATAGTGTCTCTCGAACCTCTATTGGTACCGACGATAATGACGATTTACAATTGAGAAGTAATAATTCCTTTTTGCATGATAATGTAGATTAATGGCAAATACCCTACATTTAAAAACCCGAAACGTTGAAAGAGAACTTTCGGGTTTTTCTTTGAAATTGCTGGAAATCCTAGATAAATTAAGACACATTTTTTACTATCTTCGCAATTCAAAATTTTATAACCATGAGTTTACAGGACGAGGTAATGACTGCCCTAAAAGCAGCAATGAAGGCGAAAGACCAAATGGCATTAGCAGCGTTGCGTGCGGTAAAGTCCGAATTGCTTTTGGCTCAAACTGAAACAGGCACCAAAGAAGACATTAGCGAAGAACAAGAGGTCAAAATCTTGTCTAAATTGGTAAAGCAACGTAAAGACAGTGCTACCATTTATACTGAGCAAAATCGAAACGATTTGGCAGAACCCGAATTGGCGCAAGCAGAAATCATCAGTCAGTTTTTGCCAGCACAACTTAGTGATGCAGAAATTGAGACGGTGGTAGAAGCAACTATTGCGAAAGTAGGTGCTGAGGGCATGAAAGATATGGGCAAGGTCATGGGGATGGTAAGCCAACAATTGGCGGGTAAAGCAGATGGTAAGACCATTTCAACCATTGTAAAAAATAAATTGTCGTAGAGCGACCATTCAGCGTTGCAAAACCTGAAAGCTGTTTGCCCAATTGACATATTAACTTTGAATATTAATTAAGTAAGGCCGCGTGGCGCAACTGAATAGCGCATCAGATTTCGGCTCTGAGGGTTGGGGGTTTGAATCCCTTCGCGGTCACCATTATATGAAAAGGGAGAAAAAGTGTTTTGAGCAAGCTCAAATCTTTTTCTCCCTTTTCGTTTTTTTTAACTGAAACTCATGGGGCGCAGGCTTTGTAAATTCTTTAGAAGTCGCATCGTATGGTTTTAAGAGTATGCTATCCTGATTTTTTTCGCATTAAGAATTTATAAATAGTTTAGAATACTATTACTGCGCATGAGTAACAATCCATTGTTCAAAAGCTCCCATAAAGTCCTTCAAGAAGTCTTTGGTCGCATCGTTTGTTAGCTTTCCATTATCATCAAATAGCTCGGCAGCTCCCCCAATGTAGGCTTCAGGTTGGGCCATAGTTGGTACATTTACAAAAACCAAGGATTGACGTAAGTGGTGATTGGCGCCAAAACCGCTAATGCTACCTATAGACACACTCACAATGCCTGCTGGCTTGCCATCCCAGGAATTTTTTCCGTAAGGCCGAGAGCCCACATCAATGGCGTTTTTTAAGACTCCAGGTACCGAGCGGTTATATTCTGGTGTTAGAAAGAGAAGACCATCCGCAGCCCTAATCTCTTTGCGTAAGGCAAGCCATTCTTTTGGCGGATTGTCTTCAAAATCTTCATTGAACATGGGAAGGCCTTCTATATTTAACAGTTCCAGAGTTAAGGAGTCTGGCGCCATCCCCATTAACGCCTTGGCTGTTTTTAGGTTAAAGGACTCTTTACGAAGACTTCCTACAATAACTGCAATCTTGTACTTTTTCATAATTGTGTTGTGTTTTAATTTATACTTGGGATGTTCCCATTATTTTCTTTTGTTGGAGCTTATACCTTAAATAGGTGTTGCATATAGCCCACACAAACCATATTTGGGTGCCCAATCCTAAATTTACAAAATATTTAATTCTAATATTTAGGATGGCTTAAAAAATATATATTGGTTCCCCTTCGGGCCATCAGCTTCTTTGAACATTTCTTTCATAAAAATTATGCCGAAGTAGCGAACATCAAATTTAAAAAGACGTTCTTATTAGCTTGTTTTACTTTATATCACTTCAGTTCGAGGTGTCGCTATCATTCGTGACATTACCATCTTGGTGGTTGTGTGGTGTATTGTTTTTAGTATTCAGCAAGTAGTTTCAACGAAAACAGAGTTAAATTTCAAGGAACTGCATTATTTTGAATCAGGGCTTGCCTTAAACCTGGAGCGTACTCATCACATTTTCTGTTTAGCTATCTTAAATAGAAGTCTGTATAAGGCTGAAGTAAGCGTGACCTCACTTTAAGTTAGAACATTTTAAGCGATTTTCACGTCTATCGTGTAATCCTATAACGAAATGATTTTTATTGGGAAGTAATTGTTTTTAACCTTCAAATCATTCAAATAAGATTCAATAAAACGCTTATTGGCAAATTTTATAGCCCTCTTCTAGACGTTATCATTTTAGGCCCATCCCGAAATAAGTCACAATCTGGCATCGAATATACTAAATCGTCAATTACATTTACTATTTCATCAATTCCTTCTTTTTATTTCAAAAAACACGATTAAACTAATAACTTGTATGTGAATTGACCAAAGGTCATAAATAGAATTTCCAATGAGGTTTAAAATGTTTAGCATTTATATTTTTTCTATTTGTTTTGTGTATTCCATAAACCTATTTGCTCAAAATATACCACAGCGCATATCGGTAGTGGGCAATGATTTTGTAAATGAACAAAGTGAAACACTTATATTTAGAGGTTTAAACACAAGTGATCCTGATAAATTAGAAACACAAGGTCATTGGAACAAATCCTACTTTGAAGAAATCAAAAGTTGGGGCGCCAATATTGTTCGATTGCCCGTGCACCCGCCAGCGTGGACAAGACGCGGAAAAGACAATTATTTACACCTATTAGACCAAGCGATTGGTTGGGCAACAGAGTTGGGTTTATATGTGATCATAGATTGGCATAGTATTGGCAACTTAAGAACCGAAATGTACCACAGCGATATTTACGATACAACTCTAAAACAAACCTATGATTTCTGGCGAACCATTGCAGTAAAATATGGTAACAATAAAACGGTAGCGTTTTACGAATTGTTTAATGAGCCCACCACCTATAATCACACCTTGGGCACCTTATCTTGGGACCAATGGAAAGCCATAAATGAAGAACTCATCACTATTATTCGCGCCAATGGCGGGGAAGGGGTGCCATTGGTTGCGGGCTTTAATTGGGCCTATGATTTGACGCCTGTTTTAAACGCCCCAATTGCTGCAGAAGGTATTGGTTATGTAAGCCACCCATATCCACAAAAAAGAGAGAAACCTTGGGAAGCCCAATGGACTGCCGATTGGGGGTTTGTTAAAGAAAAATACCCGGTCATTCTTACCGAAATTGGCTTTAGTGGTCCTGACGATGTGGGCGCACACATGCCCGTAATAAGTGATGAATCTTATGGTGATGCCATTACCAATTATGCTGATGAAAACGAAATATCCTACGTAATCTGGGTCTTTGATGCAGAATGGGCACCTCGATTATTTGAAGATTGGGAAACCTATAAACCATCACGTCATGGCACCTATTTCAAGAAAAAAATGCAGAGTTATACCTATGATTAATTTAATGGGCATTTTAAAATGAGAGAAAATATTAATCGAGAAATAACCCAATTACAATCAGATGATGTTTTTCTGATAATAGATAGAGTCAAGCAAAAATTTGACTTTCCTATTCATTTTCATCCAGAATATGAATTGAATTTTATTCTTAATGGAAAAGGTGTAAGACGTGTAGTTGGCACTTCCATGGAAGAAATTGATGACATAGAACTGGTGTTGGTAGGACCAAATTTAGAACATGGTTGGGAAACGCATCATTGCAAAAGCGAGAATATTTATGAAATTACCATACAATTTCATGAAGACTTGTTTAACTCTAAATTATTATCCTTAAAAAATTTCACCCCTATAAAAGACCTGTTCAATAAATCTAAACATGGGATTCTTTTTGATAATAACACTGCCATGAAGTTAATGCCAAGAATAAAAGCATTAACCAGTACAAATGGGGTAACAGATTTTATTAAACTCTTAAAACTACTTGAGGAACTTGCAGCCTCTAAAAGCCAAAGGTTACTGTCTCAAAATGTGGTAAGAGATAATGAATATGCCAATAGTAGTAGAATTAAAACGGTTCAGGAATTTATAAAACAGAATCATTCTCGCAAAATTTCACTTAAAGAAATTTCCGCGGTTGCCAATATGAGCCAAAGCTCCTTTAATAGGTTTATAAAAAAGCGCACCGGGAAAACCTTTGTTGAATATATGAATGACAAAAGAATTAGTCATGCCACAGAAATGCTTATTAAAACAGATATGTCTGTAGGTGAAATAGCCTTCAAATGCGGGTTTAACAACATTGCCAACTTTAATAGGCTTTTCAAAAAATTAAAAAACACCTCGCCCAGTAAGTTTAAATCAGAATTCAAATCGGTTAATAGATTTGTAAAATCATCCTAATTTGTTGGTTGTAAAACAATAATTTCAATGCTAAAAATCAGTGTCCCCTTTATTTTACTCATTATGTTATTTTCTTTCAAAGGAACAAAACTACCAATCCATGCCTATAAGTCTTCAAATGAATTGATCCACTATTCTGGCAGATATGAGATCTTGACAGATTCTACATCAGCTTTAATAAGTTCTGGTGCTTATGTTGAATTTAACGTGAAAGGAGATTCCATAAACATCTACCTTCAAACTGAATCTAGAGCTAGAAATTACTATGTAATTACAGTAAATGGCACCTATAAACAGCGTTATAAAATTCAAGGAACATCCATTCAAAAAATAGGCTTGAAACTTCCAAATTCAAACCAAAACACCATAGGAATTTACAAAGCCACGGAAGCCTTTAATGACAAAATTATCTTTCATGGTTTAGAGGCAGAAGCTTTATTACCGCTTGAAGAAAAACCCTTAAAAATTGAATTTATTGGTGATTCTGTTACATGTGCTGCCTTATCAGATACTAGCGATATTCCGTGCAATGAAGGCGAATATCAAGACCAACACAATGCCTATTTATCGTATGGCGCAAGGGTGGCTGCAGCCTTAAATGCCGACTTTATGTTGAGTTCGGTTTCTGGAATTGGAATGTACCGAAATTGGAATGATGAGCACAAAGAAGAACCCATTATGCCACAAGTGTATGCCAATTTGTATTTAAATACAGATACCTCAAAACCTTATGATTATTCATTTCATCCAGATATTACGAGCATTTGTTTAGGAACGAATGATATGTCTGCGGGCGATGGTGTTAAACCGCGTTTACCATTTAATCCAGAAGCATATACAGAGAATTATATCCGTTTTATAGAAACCATTTATGAGCATTCTCCTGATACCAAAATCATTTTACTGAATAGTCCGATGATTCAAGGAGAGAATAATGAGACGTTAGTGTCTTGTCTAAAGAATGTGCAATCCTATTTTAAAACCAAGAAAAACAAAGAGATTACACTATTTGAATTTGACCATTTATACGTCAATGGTTGTAATTATCACCCAAGCACCGAAGAAAATAAAATCATGGCAGAAAAATTACTGCCCACTTTTAAATCCTTATTGAATAAAGAATAACTTATGAAAGATTATATACCTTCAGAAAACAGATACGATACCATGGCTTACCGCAGATGTGGTAGAAGTGGCTTAAAATTACCAGAAATCTCTTTGGGTTTGTGGCATAACTTTGGTCATGTTGATACCTTTGAAACTGGTAAACAAATTTTGCAGACTGCTTTTGATAAAGGCATTACGCATTTTGATTTAGCAAATAATTATGGACCGCCACCAGGTTCTGCGGAAGAAAATTTCGGAAAAATCCTAAAGCAAAGTTTTGCATCTTACAGAGATGAATTGATTATATCCAGCAAAGCAGGTTGGGGCATGTGGCCTGGACCTTATGGCGATTTAGGCTCGAAAAAATATTTGATTGCCAGTTTAGACCAAAGTTTAAAACGCATGGGTTTGGACTATGTAGATATTTTTTACCATCACCGTCCAGACCCAGATACGCCCCTTGAAGAAAGTATGGGAGCGCTGGACCAAATTGTTAAACAAGGCAAAGCGTTGTACGTTGGTATTTCTTCCTATAGTGCGGAAGACACCTTAAAAGCTTCAAAAATATTAAAAGATTTAGGCACACCGTGTTTGATTCATCAACCACGATATAACATGATGGACCGTTGGGTAGAAGATGGTTTATTAGATGTATTGGGAGATGAAGGCATTGGTTGTATTCCATTTTCTCCATTGGAACAAGGCATTTTAACCGATAAATATCTCAAAGGCATTCCCGAAGATTCTCGGGCAGCAAAAAGCACGGGGTTTTTACAAGAAAATCAAGTTACAGAAACCGCTATAGAAAAGGCTAAAAAACTAAATGACATCGCCAAAGAACGCAACCAAAGTTTGGCACAAATGGCGGTAGCCTGGTTACTCAAAGACGAACGAGTCACTTCGGTGTTGGTAGGCGTAAGTAGTGAAAAACAATTATTGGATAATTTGGGAGCTCTAGAAAACAAAACATTTTCAGCTTCTGAATTGGAAACCATTGAAACCATTTTGAAAGCCTAAATTATGCCTAAACACCTTTTATTTTTGTGTTTTTTAATAGCTAATTGTTCGTTTGCAAATGTGACGTTGCCTTCTGTTTTTTCAGACCATATGGTGTTGCAACAAAATGAAGAGGTTAAGTTTTGGGGTTGGGCAAACCCCAATGAACCTATTAAAATCCAACCTTCATGGACCGATGAAGTTTATGAAGTGAAAGCCAATAATTTGGCAAAATGGGAATTAACAATCAAAACGCCTAGTTATGGGGGTCCCTATTCTATAAAAATACAGGGCTATAATGAAATCATTTTAAAAGATATTTTTATTGGTGAAGTGTGGCTGTGTTCCGGGCAATCCAACATGGAAATGTCTGCTAGTTGGGGCATAACAAATATGGATGAGGTTGAAAACGCATCTCATGCCAACATTCGCTTTTTTAACGTTCCAAAATTAACAGCAGCGTCACCACAACAAAATGTACCCGCAACTTGGGATCTCTGTACTCCCGAAACCATGAAAAATTCCAGTGCATTAGCGTACTTTTTCGCAAGGCGATTGCAAGAAGTTTCTAAAGATGTCCCCATGGGATTGATTGTTTCGGCTTGGGGAGGCACTCCTGCAGAAATATGGATGCCTGAAAGCCTCATCAAAAATGATTCTATATTAAATAGCGCCGCAAAAAAATTGAATCCAAGCGAATGGGGCCCAACCCAACCAGGTCAAGCATATAACGCTATGATTTATCCGCTCATAGGTTTTTCTATTGCTGGTGCGCTTTGGTACCAAGGAGAATCTAACGTGGGAGCCAAAAATTATGACCATACCTTTTCGGCACTTATTAGGTCGTGGCGAGATTCATGGCATAAGGAATTTCCATTTTATTTTGTGCAAATAGCGCCCTACGATTATGGCGAAGATCATTTTGGAGGCGTTGAGATACGTAATTACCAAAGACTTGTTTCAAATAACATCAAGCATACTGCTATGGTGGTTATTTCAGATATTTCTACAACCGATGATATTCATCCAAAAGATAAAAAAACAGTTGGGGTGCGATTGGCTAATATAGCGCTGAAAAATCATTATAAAATGCTTGAGACGTTAGTAGAGAGTCCAAATTTTGACAGCGTTATATTTCAGAAAAATAAAGCCCTAATTTCTTTTACCAATTCCGAAGGACTTTATATAAAAGACAAAAAACCATTATTTGAAATTGCTGGGGAGAATCACGTTTTTTATTCCGCGAAAGCGAAATTAAAAGAGGGGAATATTATAGTGTCCTCAAAAAAAGTGAGTATCCCAAAATATGTAAGATTTGCGTGGAAAAACACCGCACAATCCAATGTTTTCAACGCATCTCATTTACCAGCTTCAAGTTTTACCACAGAATAAAAAAACCATCGTAATGACACCTTCCAATTTTTCCATACTTACCGCAATTATCCTTACAGTAATCCATGTAACTCCTGCGCAAGCACAGACACAGCAACCAATGAACACAAAGACCAATCCTGATATAGAATTAAAAATTGAGACACTTTTAAATAAAATGACCATCGAGGAAAAAGTAGGCCAAATGAACCAATACAATGGGTTTTGGGATGTGACGGGTCCTGCCCCTGAAGGTGGAAATGCTGAAAAAAAATATGCCGATTTGCGTAAAGGTTGGGTAGGTTCCATGCTTTCTGTGAGAGGCGTGAAGGAAGTGAGAGCTGTGCAAAAAATTGCGGTGGAAGAAACCCGATTGGGCATTCCGCTTATTATTGGTTTTGATGTGATTCATGGCTATAAAACCTTAAGCCCGATTCCGTTGGCGGAAGCTGCGAGTTGGGATTTGGAAGCGATTAAAAATTCGGCAAGTGTTGCTGCTGCAGAAGCGTCCGCATCTGGCATTAACTGGACCTTTGGCCCCATGGTAGATATTTCTCGTGACCCACGTTGGGGACGCGTGATGGAAGGCGCAGGCGAAGATCCTTTTTTAGGTAGTAAAATCGCCGAAGCGCGAGTTCATGGCTTTCAAGGAGATGATTTGTCTGCGGTAAATACCATTGCAGCCTGTGCTAAACATTTTGCAGCCTATGGCTTTTCAGAAGCTGGGAAGGAATATAATACGGTAGATATTGGTACTTCAACCTTGCATAATGTGGTGTTGCCTCCCTTTAAAGCAGCAGTAAATGCTGGTGTTCGCACTTTGATGAATTCTTTTAATGAACTGAATGGCGTTCCCGTAACCGCAAGTTCCTATTTGCAAAGAGATATTCTGAAAGGTGAATGGGATTTTAATGGCTTTGTGGTTTCAGATTGGGCCTCGATAAATGAAATGATTAATTGGGGACATGCGAAAGACAAACGCGAAGCAGCTCAAAAAGCAGTCACAGGAGGTTCAGACATGGATATGGAAGGCAATGTGTATATTGAGGAATTGGCACAGTTGGTAAAAGATGGAGTTGTAAAAGAATCTCTTTTAGATGATGCTGTAAGCCGAATTTTAAGAGTGAAATATGAATTAGGATTGTTTGATGACCCTTACAAATATTGTGATGAAACCAGAGAGAAAGAAACCATTGGAAATGCCAAACATCACGAAGCGGTGTTGGATATGGCCAAAAAATCAATTGTGCTATTAAAAAATGACAATAATCTATTACCCCTTAAAAAAGAAGGACAGAAGATTGCATTAATTGGTGCTCTTGCGTCTGATAAATCCAGCCCTTTGGGAAGTTGGAGAATCGCATCCGATGATGAAACTGGGGTTTCTGTATTAGAAGGCATGCAAAACTATTCTGGAAATACGTTGACTTATGCCAAAGGCGCCGATGTGTTTGTTGGCGAAGCACAATTTATACAGGAAGTCGTCGTGAATGACACCGATAAAAGCGGATTTGACGAAGCGATTTCGGTAGCTAAAAATGCCGATGTGGTCGTGATGGTGTTAGGAGAGCAAGGTTTTCAAACTGGAGAAGGACGCAGCAGAACCAATTTGCAATTACCAGGCGTTCAGCAAGAATTATTGGAAGCTGTTTTTAAAGTAAATCCAAACATTGTTTTGGTGTTGAATAATGGTCGCCCGTTAGCTATTTCTTGGGCAGCTAAAAATATTCCAACTATTGTAGAGGCTTGGCAATTGGGCACCGAAACCGGAAATGCTGTTGCTCAAGTTTTATATGGTGATTATAACCCCAGCGGAAAATTACCAATGACGTTCCCACGGAATGTAGGGCAAGTTCCTATTTATTACAATTATAAAAATACAGGTCGCCCAGTTGATAAGGATGCCAACGTGTTTTGGTCGCATTACATTGATGTGGAAAAAACGCCTTTATATTCCTTTGGCCATGGTTTGAGTTATTCTACGTTTGAATATTCCGATTTGAAATTGGATGGAACTTCATTTAATATAGGAACAGACATCCATGTTTCCGTTCAAGTTAAAAACACAAGTAACGTTGACGGAAAGGAAGTGGTACAATTATACATCAGGGATTTGGTGGGCAACATCACAAGACCTGTCAAAGAACTCAAAGGATTTGAATTGGTACCACTTAAAGCAGGAGAAACCAAAACCATTCACTTTACGCTTAATAAAGAGACACTTGGTTATTATGATAATGATGGGAAATTCATTGTAGAGCCAGGTGATTTTAAAGTGTTTGTCGGTGGAAGTTCAATCACAAAGTTGGAAGCAGATTTCCAACTCAATTAATTAAAGTTACTGTCTAAGGACTTTAATCGTTTTGGTGATATGTTCTGAATGTATCTCAATAAAATACATTCCAGAGAGTGGAATATTCTGTCCTATTTGGCAGGTGTTCACACAGGATTCAGAGGTCAATAAACGCCCTGTGACATCATAGATTTTGTAATCAAATTTGCCAGCGATGTCCAAAGTTAGCGTATCATTAAATGGATTTGGGTAATAGTGGATGGCATCAAATTTATTTGAAACTTCGTCAATTGATAGCGTACCTTCATCACCTACAAATTTTGATAACAGGCGTATGTATGCGGTTTGGTACCCATTGCTGTTTTCGGTAACTTCCCAAGAGTTCATGGGCCAACTGGTGTTAAAATCGTCGTATGCTTTTTGTTTTGGCTGGTCCATGATGCGATTTCTTTGTGCAGCATCGCATGTTTGACCTGAACAACCCGAAGGGCAGCAACCATCCCAATTATAATCAGGATTTGGACCTCCTGTTAAGAATCCTGGTGCAGGCCCATACAAGTCATTTTGTACATTATCCCAATCGGTCCCATTTCCAAACCAGGTGTGATAGAATTCGTTGACACCATTGTCCGCACCATACGCATACATATTGGAGAGGTAGCAAAAATTCAACGGATTGACACCATGAATGTAATGGATATAACGCTCTGCGGTTTTTAAGGCATTAGCGCTATTTAAAGCATTAATATCATATTTTACGTAATCTGTAAACATCAAGCCCTTTCTTGATTTGGTACCATTACTTCCCCAAACATAATCGGAAAGGTGCGCCAAATAGGGATCCGACTCATTGGTCAATGCTCCAAAGTTATTTGCGGAATTCATTGTACTTAAATAGGTGTTTCTAATATTTGAAGCCACAGAAGGGGTTGCTTCCGGAAGCGAGGCATAATACAGTAAAAGTTCCTGATTTTCTTCTTCAAAAGGAAAGGCATAATCCCATAGCAATAAATGCATGTTTTGATAATTGGCATCAATAAATGTTCTGTAGGCGGAATCATTTGTCACATCAAATAAATTTATGGCAGCCCTCATTTTATAAGCAAATCGCCCGTAGTCATCTGTTTCTTGTTGTCCTGCACCAATATTTAAAGAATTGTAAGCTGCACTATTGTTTTCCCAAATCACATTCGGATTGGCAATTGCCCAATTCCAAGCTTCGGTGGCGCTTTGCAGTAATGTTGATGCATATAAAGTCATTCCCAATTCCCCGAATACTTTTGAACCATACGCAAATGCCGATGTCGATGCTAATGCCGATGTGGTATTGACACCTCCATACAAACTTTGTCCTGTTGCCGAGGAAGGTGGAGAGGCGTGTGATAAATCAACGATGCTTATCATGGAGCCATCCGCTTCCTGCAATTTTAAAAGATAATCCAGTCCCCATTTGACCTCATCCATCACATCTGGAATATCATTTCCGGAATACGGTAAATTATAATCATCGTTCCAAGCATTTGGATTTTCTGTATAGGCCTTCAGAAGGTCTACAATATAATTTGCAGTCCATGGGGTATATTTATTGTAATCCCCAGCGTCAAACCAACCACCACTCAAATCTCTTTGAGTTGAAGCGTCGTTGGGGGCGTCATATCTTCTGCACTGCGTATCTTGTAAATTACCTAAATGACTGGCGCCATCTGCCCAGTTTTCGCCTGCATATTGTGCTTCCTTTGCATAACCCGCCCGTTGGTAGTAGAATGTGCGAACAGCCTGTTTCAAAACTTCTTCGTACACATTCTCGGCGATTACAAAATCATAGGATTTTAAATTTTGATTGATGTCCAAAATATAATAAGTCCCAGGAGTTTCAAAAGACGAAAAATCAAACCACCACGCTCTGTCTCCAGAGGAAGGGTCTTCTGCACCAGATTTATATGGCACCGTATTGCCCGTAAAAACTTGGTTGCCATTCGATGCCTCTACAACTGCATAGGCAAAGCTAGGAGCAAACGATTCCGAAGCATCAAAGCCAGTGATTGGGTCTCGCAATACCGCCACTTTTTCTGAAGTGGGACGGTAGCCAAATTGGTCAATTACAATGTATTTTGATTGGGTTTGGGCAACTACGAGGGTTTGCACCGTAAGGGCTATAACTAAAAAGAATAAAGCTTTCATTTGACTCTGTTTTTTATGTCATCTAGAACAAAAAGTACATAGGCAAAATTAGCCCCTATGGGTATTTTAGACTATTGACCTAATTTAATATTAGACTCCTTTATGAGTTTTAAGGTTGAAAGATCGGAAGCAAATACCGAATTTAATCCTTGTGGTTCTTGAGGTGGATCTGCACTAAAATCATCACCATGCAACCATTTACCATTTTCAGGATGTGTCTTGGCATAGCCTGCAAAACCCCAAAAGTTTAAGCCAGAAAACGGAGTGCCCATTTGTTTACTATAGACCATTCGTTCAAAAATAGCATTATAAAACGTGTTCCTATTTTCAATAGAAGCTTCTGGAGAAATGCTTTCCTTTTCACGGGGAAATCCAAATTCTGACATCACAATGGGCTTGCGAAGTTTTTGAGCCACCAAAATATGTTCATTCATATAAATATTGGCTTTCGTTATGGATTCTTGAGTGGTAACCACTTCATTATCGATATCGTACCAACCCCAGTTTTTTGGCCACATGTGCATGGTTAAATAATCGATATTGGGATTGGAATGCAAGCGCTCATACATGTCAATGTCGTGCAGATAGCTTGCTTTTCCTTCTGCACCGGTAGAAATAAGATGATTGCTATCTAAGGATTCAATAAGGTCCACGGTTTCATTGAGCCATTTGGAAAATGGTTTTTCATGATCTGGCGTCATCAACACGCGAGGCTCATTGGCTACTTGCCATGACATGATTGAGGGATCTTCGGTATATTTTTGATTGGTATATGTATTGGTTCTTCCTATGATGAATTTGACGTGCTTATAAAAGGCCTTCATGCAGGGTTTACAGCTATGGAATTGTTTGGTATAATTCATATACTCATCCCAAGAATACTGCTCTAAAAACGGGTTAGGAACTTCGCCATAGCCATTCCACGATAGATATTCAGACATGCCGCCAGACCAAATCCAGTTATTATTTAAATATAAAACTGCATACATTTTCCTCTTTTGCATTTCTGCTAATAAGAAATCCAATCCGTCCAATAAATCGTCATTATAAACCCCTTGTTCGGGTTGTAATGCTGGGTAGACGCGAGAATCTCCACCATCACCTTCTGCGCCCACTAAGATTCTAAGATTGTCAATCCCATTTGCTTTCATGAGATCCAATTCTTTAATAAGGCGTTCACGGTCTCCACCATTCTTAGCTCCTATTAAAGGCCCATACCAATAATTGGCGCCCACAAAATAATAAGGCTTACCAGCTTTATAAAATTTGGAATTACTCACCGTGATAAATTTTGAACCTTTTGATGTGGCGTCCATGACCATTTGAGTTCCCTTACAGGATATTAATATGGTGGCACAAAAAAAAATCAAAACATATTTCATATAATGTTGTCTTAAATTCATGGGAGTTGATACATGTTAGGTAAACCTGTTTGTAATACCGTTCGAGGTTTATTGGCAAACTCTATAAAATCTGAGCTGCTTGAAAGCCCTGGCGTAGGTGTACAGTAAGTGTCTTGGGTATTGTTCCAGAACATCATGAAGCCTATCTCAACCTCATTATCTGATAAGGCGTTGTAAAGGTTGTTGGAATAAAATTCCGGTATTGGATTGTTTTGTCCTGGAGTGACAAAGAAACAAGACTCTGTCAAGGAACAAATTTTTACGCGTTCTATGGCCAAATTTGAAATGACTTGCAGCTTTTGATTCGCATTCTCCAAAGCCATTTGTCCCATATTGTTGAAATCACCATAGTTATCCATTCCCAATATGTCTACGTAATTATCGCCTGGATATCTGCTCAGATATTCTGCGGAAGTAGTGAAATTTTTATCTGGAGAATAGGCATAAAGAATGTTTCTTACGTTTAAATCATCCTTTAAATAATCTACCGTAAATTGCCAGAGCGTTTTGTACTGTTGCGGTGTACAATACGGGGCGCCCCACCAAAACCAATCCCCATCAAATTCATGGAAGGGTCTAAATACAAACGGGACAAGATTACCATCACTTCCAACCATACTATTGGCCACTTGTGCTACCTTTTGTAATTTTTCCTTGTAATACTCATGGTTTTCACCTCCCGGTAATATGCTTAAGAACGCATTATTTTTTTGAAAGTCGGTCATGGCGTTGGTATAGAATTCCAAACCTTCATAAGGTTCTCTCAAATGCCAGCAGAATACGTTTACCATACCTTTATTATAGGCTTCAATAGCATCTGCTTTGATGGTTTGCTCTTGTTGATAGAACCAATTGGCAGGAGTTTCATCATTGTTGTCATCTGTGATGAACATAAAATCAGATCCTAATAATCCTGGGTCGCTGCCTGTGGTCTTCTTAATGTCGGAGTCGCCTATATTGTTATTGTAGAAACTGTTAAAGGCATCTTGTTGGCCTACAATAAATTTAGTTTTAGAAAGGGTTTTCAAGTTATAGAACAACGCTATGGTTTCTGGGGTGGAATTAGGATTTACCATATAATTTGGTGTTTCTTGAGGTTGCAATATAAATTCCGTGGTACTTTCTGTAATACTTATCGTAGCCGAGCTTGGTGAGCCAATAGTTATATTGCCATTATCGGTACTATTCAAGGTGATGGTAATGGTTTCATTGTCTTCGGAAACTGTATCTTCCAACGTCACAATTTCAACTGTGCCCACCGTGGCATTGGCGGGGATCACTACATAACTTGGTATGTTTTGATAATCGGTACCGTTTGTCGCTGTACCACTTACCGTATAGTTTACCGTGGTGGCTGTGCTTACTGCATCACTTAAGGTCAAGCTAAAGGAACCTGTACTCGAGGCTTCGGAAATGGTATTACTTTCTGCAATAATTTTAACAGTCGAATTTGGGTCTGCTGTTACAGTAGTATCGTCTTTTGAACAACTGTAAATAAACAAGCCCAAGCTTAATAGAGCCATAACAATTTTTATCTTTTTCATGATTTCATATTTAATTTAATGCAAGCTCTTGAGGTATGATATGGTGCTTTCCACATACTCACTTTATCTTCTTGACTATAGTTGTTTCCTTCTTTATCCACTCTAAAATGCCATTCCCCATGTTCACGATCTAGGAGATTCCTTTTTGTAAAATCCCATATCTGTATTGCACATTGGGTGTACTTAGGGTCTTGGGTAAGAGTATAGGCATAATCCAACCCGACCAAGGCCTCCACCTGTGGCCACCAATGCTTATCTGTATCTAGATGCCCCGTTGTTCTATTTTTTTCATTAAAAACACCGCCATCGGTATCTACTGCTTCCTTTATAAAAGTGTCTGCTACCTTGACCGCTATCTCTTTGGACCGTTTTATGAGGGTGTCGTCGCCGACCAATTCCGCAGCATCGATAACCAACCAAGCTGCTTCAATATCATGGCCATAAGAGACCGCATCACTTAACAGTTCCCACTTTTCATTGAAAAATAATTCGTAGTGCTGTTCGCTATTGAGAAATTTTTGATGAAATAGTACAACAAGCGACTTCAATGCATCTTTAAGCGGTTGGTGATCATAAATCTTTAGCAACGACGTGTAGGCTTCCAGCACATGAAGATGCGTGTTCATCGTTTTTGCAGCATTCATGTCTTTATCACTTAATCGCATGTCACTAATCTCAGACCAGTCTACGTTGCAGGCTTCGAGATATCCCAAATACTTGTTGTCTTTGGCATAAGTTTCCAAACATTCAAAAAGTTCAATGGCCCACTGCTTGGCATCCTCATTTTTAGAACAGCTATAATATTCCGATAAGGCATAAATGGCGAAGGCTTGGGCATAGGCCTGTTTTCGTCTGTTGGTGGGTTGCCCCAAATAATCCAATTCCCAGAATACGCCTTTGTTTACTTGGTCTCTAAAATTAGTTTGTAAATAATCATAAGACCTTTTGCAAACTGCGGTATAGGTATCGGTTTTTAAGAAATTAGAGGCTGCGGAAAATGCCCAAAGAATCCTAGTATTTAAGATGATGCCTTTGGAAGCTTCGGGGATGACCTTATTAAAATAATCTCTTTTGCCAACGAAACCCCCATGCAGTTCATCCAGAGTATTATGCTGCCAATAGTGCAGAATGGATTGTAATTCTGTGTGTAATTCCTGCCGAAGCTCGTTGTAACCTTTCAACATTAGAGCGTTTTTTTATTTTTATCAATAAGATCGATAATGGTTTGAACCGAAGCTGCAGACGTATATTTGTCTTTGGGCGAATTCATGACATAATCTACAAGTTTATCAACTGTTGAGGTGGCCACATGCATTCTGGTATCTGATGAGGCATAATAAATATACACTTTGCCATCAGCATCTTCAATCCAACCATTTGAAAAGAGCACGTTGGAGACATCCCCAATACGTTCTTCATCAATGGGTCCCATAAAATGGCCTGCTGGTTGGTGGGTGACTTTGGAAATGTCGTTTAGATCCGTCATGAACATATATAAGGTATAGCGCAATCCTGCTGCAGTATTACGTACGCCATGGGCTAAATGCAACCAGCCTTTTTCTGTTTTAATAGGTGAAGGTCCCAAACCATTTTTTAACTCAAAAATGGTATGATAAACTTTATTGTTTATTATTTTTTCGTCCTCCACTAGGGGGTTGGTCATGTCTGTGATGTAGCCCAATCCAATGCCACCGCCTGCGCCCACCTGAATAAACCCGTCTTGTGGTCTCGTGTAGACCGCGTATTTACCATTAACAAATTCGGGGTGCATGACCACATTGCGCTGCTGACCGGAATTGGAAATTAAATCGGGGAGACGTTCCCAGTTTAAAAGATCTTTTGTTCTTACAATACCTGCATTGGCAACAGCTGCACTGGTATCTCCTTCTGGCGCATTTGGATCTTTGCGCTCGGTACAGAATATACCGTAGATCCAACCATCTTCATGTTGGGTCAACCGCATATCATAAGCGTTGGTATCTGGCCTGTCCTTAAGTTGAGGAATAACACATGGTTTTTCCCAAAATATAAAATTATCAACGCCATTGGGGCTTTCTGCTATTGCAAAAAACGATTTTCTGTCGTTTCCTTCCACGCGTACACATAGGGCGTAGTTATTGTTCCATTTTATGGCACCAGCGTTAAAGGTGGCGTTAAACCCAATCCGTTCCATTTGAAAGGGATTTGAGATTGCATCAAAATCATAACGCCAAGTCAATGGCACATGATCTGCAGTGACGATGGGGTTTGTATAGCGTTCATAGATGCCATTGTATATGGTGCAAGGGCTATTTTTCTTATGAAGAAGGGCTTCATGTTTCATCATGAGCTTATCAAGTTCTTGATGTTGTATTTTCAATTGTTTGTGCATGCTAATCAAGTTTTTCGTTTAAAGTGTTCCACCAAAATCGTTTTAACAGATAAATACAGATGATAAGTACTGCAATTAATATATATACTGGTGTGTTTTTTCTAAAAATCAAATACATTGGTAATATCACTAAGGCAGTTTGGGCGATAACGCCTATAACTACATTAAACATATCCCTACCAAACCTGGTGTTCTTTTTAACTTTGGGATGGTCTACAATAATTTGATCATGAATTGGTTTCCAAAACCCCCATGGCCTCACATTGGTGTAAAAGGCTTTTAATACCTCTATTTCTGTTGGAGGCGCGGAATAAGTGCCCACAATACAACCTACAGCAGAGGTTAGGAGCAGTATTGGAAAATAGTATAAATCTAAAGTTTGTGTAAAGACGAGCGGAAGTACCAGTGCTGGAATCATTCCTGCGACCATTCCCCAGAAAAATCCTTCGCCATTAAAACGCCACCAATGCCATTTCAATACATTTGCCACGACGTAGCTTCCAAATAATGCCGATACCAACCACTGTAATACAGAATTAACGTCTTCGACAAAAAAGCCTAAAATAATACTCACGATCACCACTACAATCCCAGAACCGTAATTCATGAGTTTGATTTGGGGTGGCGTAGCCTCAGTTTTCTTGTATTTTAAATAAATATCATTGATTAAATAGGCCTGGGCTGCATTTAAAGTGCCTGCAAAAGTAGACATGAATGCAGCTAAAAGTCCTGCGAGCAACAAGCCCAAGAGCCCTACCGGTACAAATTCTTTAATGGCTGCAGGTAAAATTAGCTCAAAATCAACATCGCCCGTAGCTGTGATTAAATCTAATCTATCATAAAAAATAATGGCTAGCGCAGCAAATCCCGCAATCATTAAATAACGAATTGGCATTAAAACCACAGAGACAAAACCGCTCATTTTAGACGCATCCTGAGGCGATTTTGTAGATAATATTTTTTGCATGTCATAATTTGGAGCAGGTCCTGCTACGCTTACCAAAACCCCTTTAAAGATCATCATCATAAAAAAGACCGTAAATAAACTGTACCCATCAGATTTTATTTTTTCGTTGACCTGAGGGATAATTTCGCTCCAATCCATATTGAGTTCCCATCCAAAGAAGGGACTCATCCAGCCATCAGGAACCACTAAAGGATTATTTCCAATCGCTTGATAGCCAATAAAAGCGATCACTAATGCGGAAACCGTCATGATAGCGAATTGCAGCACATCGGCCCAAACAATACCAGACATACCGCCGAGGAGCGAATAGAATACCGCGAAGAGCGTAAACATAATTCCGTAAAAATGGGGCACATATTCTGCAGCCACATCAAAAGGAATATAATTGCTCACGGTTTCCCATGGGATAAAAATTTCCACAAATTTTCCCAGTCCTATAAAGCCATAAGCCAAGAAGCCCAAACAACTTAATAAAGCAAAAATAACAACGATAGTATGCGATAACTTACCACCCTTTCCAAATCCAAATCGGGTTTGAATCCACTCTGCTCCGGTGGTGGCGTTAGATCTACGCAACCATTTTGAAAGATACACCATCAAGAAAACTTGATTGAACACGGGCCAGAGCCAAGGAATCCATGCGCTCTTAACGCCATAGGCAAACATGAGGGTCACCAACCAAATGGTACCGGAAATATCAAACATTCCAGAAGCATTGGAGAGGCCCAGCATATACCACGGTAGGGATTTGCCACCTAAGAGGTAATCATCCTTACTGCGTTGGGCTTTTTTTCTTAATATGAGTCCTATCACAATGGTGGTCAACAAATAGGCCACAATAATAAGGATATCTAAACTTTGTAACATTTAGTTGGTTGGTTGCTTGAGTTTATTAATGTCTTTTAAAAATAATGTTTTTGGGAAGGTCTCAAACTTCTTAAAATCATTTTCACTTTCATGGGTTTTGTAGGGCAAATAATGATGCTCTGTTTTTGCATTTCTCCAGAATAAGATCCAGGCAATCCCGGAATCTTCGATATAAGGATATAAAACTCGTGTAAACCAATTGGGCGTTGGTAGTTTCTCGATGCCCGTTTCAGTAAAGGCGTAAAGCTTCTTCTTTCTGTTGGCGATGTCCTTAACAACTGCTAAGTCATTAACTACTGAAGTGATGTAATCTCTGGAATTTTTGAAATCATAAATGTCAATTCCCAAAATATCAACATACCTATTGCCAGGATAATAGTGCATGTACTTGTCCTCTGGATTAAGCTTATTGGGCGAATACACATATAAGAGGTTATGCAATTGATGCTTATCTCGCAGAAGTTTAACGGTATATCTCCATAATTTTTTATAATCGGAAGCTTTACAGTTCCCTTCGCCCCACCAAAACCAGGAGCCATTCATTTCATGAAAGGGTCTAAATAGAAGCGGGATTGGCTTGTTGTTGTAATTCAATGTTTTAATAAAATCGGCTACTCGAGTAATCCAGAGCTCATATTTGTCTTGATGGATCCCGCCTTCCAATATGTCTTTTACTGCGGGCGTTTTATCCCAGGATGTGCCCCCAGAAGTGGGATTGTCCAAATGCCAGCTTAAGGTAATGATCCCCCCTTTTTTATGCGCCTCAATGATTAATTCCCTCATGGTGTCAAAAGGAACCGCATCCAAATTGCTGTCGTTGCCCAGTTCTAGGTGACCAATGTCAAAGCCATATACAGCGGGGTAATCGCCAATGACGTCATACACATCTGAATATTTTTGTCTCAAATCTTCGGAATGTCTCCAACCTACACCATAGGAGGTGTCATCTTGATGCCCAATTGCAAAGCCCTGTTTTGAGATATCAAATAATCGCTTATGCAAAACTTCAGCATTGGCTGATACTTTTTTATCAACTAATCGCGACATTCCGAAAGAAGTGCTAAATGTGGATTTGCAGGAACACAGCGAACAAACCAGTGCTAGTACAGACAATTTTCTCAAAAAACGGGTTGAGTTATTCAAAATAAATGGTGGTATTTATTAATCTATTAATATTTTTATAGCATTTAAAATGTAAATTATCTAATTTTAGGCCTTTCTGAATTTAGAATATTCAAAAATAACTATACAACCCCCACCTTGATAATATTATTTAATCATAATATTCAAGTATTATAACATTGTTTACATGGAGATCTTAAAAAAAGTACATAGAGAAATTACCCCACTATCTCCTGAAGATAGCTTTTTGGTGTTTGATAGGGTAAAGGATGATTTTGATTTTCCAGTTCACTTTCATCCAGAATATGAGTTGAATTTTATTCGGAACGCAAAAGGCGTCAAGAGAATTGTAGGCGACAGCATGGAGAGCATTAATGATATTGAACTGGTGCTGGTTGGCCCTAATTTGCACCATGGTTGGATGATGCATACGTGCAAGAGTAAGAACATACATGAAATAACCATACAATTTCATGAGCAACTGTTGAATACAGAATTTTTGTCCAGAAAAATCATGAAGCCTATCAAGGATATGTTTGATAGATCCATTCACGGGATATTGTTCTCCACCAAAACCGCCAAAGAAATTTATGACAGAATCTCACAAGTGTCCCGCTTAGATAGTATGGACTATTTTTTGGAATTAATCTCCATCCTTCATGACCTTGCCAATTCCAGGAATCAGAGATTATTGTCTACTTATACCGCCAATAGGGAGAGTTTTGAAAATAGCGATAAAATCAAGACCGTATATGAGTTTGTACAAGAAAATTATCATAAAAAAATTACACTTTCAGAGGTGTCCGAATTGGTAAACATGAGCCACGTGTCGTTCAATAGATTTATGAAAAAGCGAACGGGCAAAACGTTTGTGGAATATGTGAATGATGTAAGAATTGGGTACGCTGCAATTCGACTGGTGGAAAAAGACAACAGCATATCCGAAATAGCCTTTAATTGCGGTTTCAACAACATTGCCAATTTTAACAGGGTCTTCAAGAATTTGAAAAAATGCACCCCTAGTCAATATAAAAATGAATTCTCTGGTATTAAGAGGATATTATGAGGATTTAACGTCAATTTATCCTCCTTTTTTTCAAGGATACTCTTCCCTTTTTTTATCAAAACCTCCTTTTGATCAGACCTCTAAAGTCGCTTTGTGTTTTGGGTTTAGGTTGATATTTCATCAACTATTTGTAAATCTTACCCTGATAAGAAATTATCTTATTAGTAAATGACAAAATAATATTAACACTAACTTAACATTTACTTTAATTTTGAATTATTCAAAAGATAGATCAATTATTTATTGAAATAGTAAATTATACCTTAGTAAAACTCACAATTCACAATTAAATAGACTAACACCAAAAAACATGCGAAAATTAATTCCAAAAAACATTTGTGGCAATATTAAATTCAGTTACACATTTTTTATAATTTGTTTAGTTGGCCAACTGGCATTAGCTCAAACTCAGGTTCAAGGAGTTATAACCGATGAGAATGGAGTGAGTCTTGCTGGCGTAAATGTTATTGAAAAAGGAACGAGCAATGGTGTGGTAGCCGATTTTGATGGGCGCTATGTGCTAACCACCCAAAGTAACGCCACCTTGGTGTTTAGTTATGTTGGTTTTATAACCCAAGAAATTAAAGTAACGGGCAGCGAGATCAACGTAACACTTTCAGAAGACCTTCAAAGTTTGGACGAGATTGTCGTTATAGGTTATGGCTCGCAGTTAAAAGAAGACATTAGTGGATCTGTTTCTACGGTAAAAGCAGAGGATATAGAAAATATTCCCCAAGTGGGCATCGATCAACTCCTACAGGGCAGAGCAGCAGGGGTTAGTGTGACCAAAAACTCAGGACAGCCCGGTAGTGCGGTATCCGTTAGGATTAGAGGGGTGAACACGCTTACGGGTTCAAGTGAGCCTTTGTATATTATTGATGGTGTTCCAATTTCTGGAGATTCCAACAACATAGCGACCAGCGGTCGTTCTATTGCAGATAATGGTTTAGGCCAAGACGCTGGTTCTACAGGTGTAAGCCCACTGGCTGCCATAAACCCTAATGATATTGAATCGATAAATATATTAAAAGATGCATCCGCTACAGCCATATACGGGTCTAGAGGTTCAAACGGTGTCGTGATCATTACAACTAAAAAGGGGAAATCTGGCGTTGGAAAATTATCCTATGATACTTATTTTTCAGTACAACGCCCTACAAATATCATTGACGTACTTGACCTTCCGGGCTACGCAAGGTTACAAAATGAAATTGGTGCCATCTATGGTTTGGATCCCACCGTTGAATACCAAAACCCGAGTTTATTGGGGCCAGGTACGAGCTGGCAAAAAGAGATTTTTGATGATGCGCTTATGAAAAGTCACCAAATTTCATTCAGTGGTGGCCAAGAGAACATCAATTACTTTATATCTGCTGGTTTTGTAGATCAAGAAGGTACCGTGATCGGTTCTTCTTTTGATAGAATTACCGTTAGAGCAAACGTGAATGCCAAACTTAAGGAATGGTTAAATGTGGGCATAAGCTTAACGGGCAGCAGAACTAATGAAGATTTAACCCTTAACAATTCAAGTAATGGTATTATATCATTGTCCTTATTTAATAACCCTGCCATTGGGGTTTATAATCCTGATGGTTCATTTGCTGGTCCTAAATTAAGTGATGATTTTAGATATCAAAATCCCATTGCAGATGCGTTAAGTATTAGTAACAAACTAACCCGAAATAGAATTTTGGGAAATTTATATGCTGAATTTAAGCTAACCAAAAATTTAACCTATAGAACGGAATTTGGTGGAGATTTTGGGAACAATCTTAGTGATCGATTTGTTCCAACCTATACATATGGTGATTTTTCAGGAGGAGAGAGCATTTTAAGCTTAAGACGAGAAAATAATGACTTTTGGATTATTAAAAACTTAGTAACCTTCAATAAGCGTTTCAATGAGGTGCATGATGTAACGGTATTGGCAGGTCAAGAAATTCAAGAATCTAAATGGGAAGGGGTGATTGCCCAAGACGGGAATTTTGTAAGCAACGATGTGCCAATTTTAGGAACTGGTGATGCCAATGATTTTACCGATCAATATAAAGGAAGTACTGCATTGGAATCTTATTTCGGTAGAGCGATTTATTCCTATGACAATCGTTATAACGTGACCGCATCTATTAGGGCAGATGGTTCCTCTAAATTTGCCGAAGGCAACAAATGGGGTTATTTCCCTTCTATTTCAGGATCTTGGAGAATTTCCAACGAAAATTTTATGGAAGATTTTGACGCTGTTCAAAACATTAAACTTTATGGAGGTTACGGTGAAGTAGGAAACCAAAATATTACAAATTTCGCCTATGGTTCAAGACTTAACACTATTTCAACAGGAATGGGTACCGGTTTCGAATATGCGAACTTTGAAAACAAGGATTTAACTTGGGAATCTTCAACACAAACCAATTTAGGTTTGGATTTTCAACTATTTAAGTCCCGCTTTAACGCCACGATTGAAGTGTACAATAAAGTTTCTAAGGATTTCCTTTATCAATTGGCGGTAACGGATTTTGTTACAGGGGGCCAATCACCAGGAGCAATTACAGCGCCTTGGGTGAATTTGGGCGAAATGGTCAATAAAGGAATTGATATCACTTTAGGATTTAAAACGAAAAGTGATGCCGATTTTGTGTGGAACTCCTCAATTTCTGTGTCCCATTACAAAAACAAAGTGAACAAATTGTTGGGAGAACTAACCATTAATGGCGACTTAACAGTAGATAACTCTAACCAAAACCTTACATTAACGCAAGTGGGGCAACCTTTGGGTCTCTTTTATGGCTATCAAGTGGAAGGCATTTTTAGAACGCTTGACGATATCAATGGTGCGCCTGTTCAGTTTGAAAGACCGTTTGAAGATGCACTTTTCTCAACCACATGGTTAGGCGATATTAAATTCAAGGATGTCAATGGTGATGGCGTGGTCAATAGTGACGACAGAACAGTGATAGGAAATCCCCATCCCGATTTTACCTTTGGGATTCAAAACTCATTTGCCTACAAAAATTTTGATCTCTCAGTGTTTTTGCAAGGGTCTTCGGGCAATGATATCTTAAATCTAGTAGATAGAGCATTAACTGCGGGCAATAGAACTTATACCAACCAATCACCTTCGGTACTTGATTATTGGTCTATTGATAATCCTAATTCCAGCCAACCAAGACTGGCCAGAAATGATACGCCTAATATCAATATTTCCGATAGATATATTGAAGATGGGTCTTATTTGAGAATTCAAAATGTCACCCTTGGCTATTCGCTTCCTAGTGCTGTATCCGACAAAATTGGCGTAGCGCGATTTAAGGTTTACGGAAGTATTCAAAACCTATACACCTTTACCAATTATTCGGGTTACGATCCTGAAGTGGGTGCCTATAATCAAAACGCATTATTACTGGGCGTAGACAATGGTCGTTATCCTTCCCCGAGAACATTTACCATCGGGATGAATATTGACTTTTAAAAAAATAATTATGTACATTAAAACAAATACAGGGAAATGAAAAATATATTTAAAATTAAGTTTTTATTATTAATAAGTCTTATTGTTTTGGCACCTTCTTGTAGTGAAGATTTTTTAGATCGCCCACCAGAAGACTCGTATAACGTTGCGGATTTTTACCAAACGGAAGATCAAGTCAATGCAGGTACCAACCATTTGTATTCTAGACCTTGGTTTAATTTTATTACTAATGTCGCTTGGTGCATTGGCGAATTAAGTTCAGGTAACGGGCGCACATGGGATCCGCGAAATGGTGATTTTGATAATTTTGCAGTAACGGGACAGCACGGTACGCTCACCCAATCGTGGGAGTCCTTGTATGCAGTGATTGCCCAATCCAACTCGGTTATCAACACCTTGCCTACTGCGGTTAATCCAGACATTTCGGATGAAGTTGTAAATAATGCACTTGGCGAAGCACGGTTTATTAGAGCCACCGCTTATTTCTATTTGGTAAGAATATTTGGATCGGTTCCTATTATTGCCGATAACACCGAATATGTTTTACAGCCTTTAGTGCCAAGAAATCGTGTTGAGGATGTGTATGAATTTATTAAAAGAGATTACCAATTTGCCATAGATAATTGTTATCAAAAAATTCGTGGTTCAAGCTTTGATTCCAATGCAAAAGTATCTAGCGGCTCAGCTAAAGCGATGTTGGCCAAAATTTATTTGTATGAAGAAAACTACGCAATGGCTTATCAATTGGCCGATGAGGTAATTAATTCTGGAGAATTCAAATTATATGGCGGTGATGCCGAAGATGGTGATGCTTCAGGAAGTTATTACGACTTGTTTTTAACAGCCAATAACAATAATCCTGAATCCATTTTTGCATTACAATGGTCAAATTCTGGGCAATATTCTGAAGGGAATGGTTTACAATCCCTATTTGCACAAGCTGGTATCACTGGGTTTTCAGATGGCTATTCTGCAATAGGGCCTTCTATCGATTTGCAAAACGCTTATGAGGATCAAGAAGAAGATCTGCGCTATTATGCAACCATCATGGATCCGGGTTCTTTCTATCCCGATTTAAATGGGGGCTATACGGTTTCAGAAACAGTGGATCATCAAGGTACCAATAAAGGCATCAAAAAATATGTAGTGGGAAATGCTGCTACAAATGGCGGTGGTGCACAACAAAGTTATCCTAACAACACCTATATTTTAAGATATGGTGAATTATTATTAATCCATGCCGAAGCTGCGCTAATGGGTGGAGGTCCAACTTCTGCGGGTATTAATTCATTTAACAAAGTAAGGAGAAGAGCTGGTTTACAAAACATAGCAAACCCTACATTAGATGATGTTTTTCACGAAAGAAGAATTGAGTTAGCCTTTGAATTTGAATTTTGGTATGATGTGGTGAGAAGAGGACCCGCTTTTGCTATTGATTTTTTAAGTACTACCGAAAGAGGTACTTATAATGACGATACCACGCCTCCAACCATTGAGTCGGAAATGTACACACCTTCTATGAGTGATTTGTTATTTCCTTACCCATCAAATGAGATTCAAAATAATCCTGCATTATTGGAAGATCCTATTCCATATGAATTTGATTGAGAATAAATTTAAAAAAAAATATTATGAAAAAAATTGAACTATTAATGAAAAAGAACTTTTTGTTCGCTTTGATGATGGTGATTTCAGTATCACTTACATCATGTGACAATGATTTTAAACAAGACGCAGCAGGAGAATCTTCTGGACCTCCTGTAATTGCTAGCGTGAGCGAAGCAAGTGAGGATACGCCTGTAACTCAAGGTGTTTTAGAGAACACTTACATCATAAGGGGTAATAACTTATCCTCACTGGTTGCGGTGTATTTTAATGGCTACCAAGCTGGCTTTAATCCTGCTTTGGTTACTAATGAGATTGCTTTTGTTCGCATTCCAGCAGATGCACCTTATGTAGGGCAAACCAACACCTTGAGATTGGAAAATTTACAAGGGTCTATTGATTATGATTTTTCTCTGTTAACTATTGATGAATTTACTGAAGCTACTGTAGATGGTGTTAAAACGGTCACTTTAATTGGCGGGGATTTTACGGATACCTCTTCGGTAACTTTCGTATCCGGTACAGAAGAAGCAGGCAATTTAGTAGAACGTCCTGCAACCATTATTTCTATTTCCGAAACGGAAGTTCAGGTCGAAGTTCCCGATGGCGTAGAGCAGGCCTACATCTATATCGAAACTTCGAGAGGGGCAGTGGTGCAATCCGATTCGTATGGCTTTAGTTATTCCATATACATTGATGCACTTAATCCAGATTGGAGCATGAGTCAATGGGGAGGCACATTCGATGTGGAATCTACGGAGTTTGCTTTAGGGCAGTATTCCATAAAAAGTGTTAGAGAAGGGTATTCTGGACTTACATTTCTTGCTCCAAATATAGGGTTTGATGATTATGACGCGCTTACGGTTTCAATTTATGGAGTGGGTGATATCATTTCTGTAAATCTTGCCATTAATGATTTTGATTCGGCTTCAACGCCTGTTACCTTGACATTAACTCCAGGGCAATGGAAAAAATTCGTGATTCCTTTATCAGATTTATATCCTAACGGTGGTGAGCCTAGCAGTATTTTTAGATTGGATTTTCAGGAATCTTCAAATACAGGACTCCCTCAATATGTATTTTATGTTGATGATTTTGGGTTTTTATAAAAATTCATTTCCGGCTAAAATTTAAATCAATTCTTAAATAAAAATATAATGAAACTATACAAAACATCATATTTAATTTTGTGTTCTGCGTTGTGCTTATTCACCACGTCATGTAAAGATGACGATGATGATTTCCCACGATTAGGAAATGATCCTAGGAATATTTCTCAAATTATTTCCGAAAGGTCGGATTTAACGTCTCTTGAAAACGTTATTTTACCAACAAATTTAGATTCAATATTAAGCACTACAACAACTTATACGGTTTTCGCACCTAACAATGCTGCATTGGCTGCTGTTGATTTTTCAGGTATTGATAATGAGACGATGACCAATATCTTGTTAAACCATGTGATGACAACCACAACTGCAGACTTTTTATCTACAATGGCCACAGGTTACAAGACTACAATGGCCACTGGGCCTGATGGGAATAACTTGAGCTTTTTCACAAATACCGATGGGTATTCATTTAATGGAGTTGCTACAGTGGTAGATAGTGGTTCCGATTTGGGAGCGACCAATGGCGTGGTTCACGTTGTAGATGCGGTACTGATGCCACCAACGATCGTCGATCAAATTTCGGCAAATCCTGAGTATTCTACATTGGCTGAAGCTATTGAAATGGCTGGCTTAACCGCTGCACTTTCAGATTTAGACCCTACTAGTGAAAATTATCCGCTTACCATGTTTGCTCCTAACAATTCTGCTTTTGAAATGTTAATGGCACAATTAAATGGAGCGTTTGGATGGTCTTCTTTGAGTGACATCCCTACGGATGTTTTACAGCAAGTACTAATGCAACATGTTATTACAGGTGCAAATACCTTAGCTGCAGATGCCAATGGGACTACCCAAACTGGTATGAACGGTGGCACTTTTGCAATTAACGATACCATAATTGACGACGCGTCCTATACAAATGCAGAGATCGTATTAACCGATGTGCAAGGTATTAATGGTGTTATGCATGGCATTGATAAGGTCTTGCTGCCTGAAGCGGTTTTCCAATCGGTTTTGAGCGCTACGCTCAATTTGGTGGAAAGAGCTAATGATAGAGGGTTTACAACGTTCTTGTCTGCTGCAGAAAAAGCGGGACTTACTGCGTCGTTGACTTCAGATGAACTTACTGTTTTTGCACCAAATAACGACGCGTTTGTAGCGCTTTTTGCAGCGATTACTAATTTTGAAAGTTTAGATGATTTTGACACGCCAGAAGAACTCATAACTTTGGGCGACTTATTAAAATACCATTTATATGTTGGCACTTTAATGGCTGGAGACTTAACAAATGAAGGTACGGTTACCACCGTTTATGGTGATGTGTTCACTGTAGATTTAACTGGTGATAATCCTAGATTAAAACCTTCATTCGCCGATGCAATTCCATCTGGAATTGTAACCAGCAACATAGGTGCTAGCAACGGGATCATACATGAAATTAATAGGGTTTTAATCCCAGAGGCTTTAGTGAGCGCATTGGGGATTGAGACTGGAGAAGGTGGATTATGTCCTGTGGGCGATCCTTCACTGGTATTTTTTGATTGGGACGCCAATGGTGCTTGGTGGGGGAATGTTGCTGCTGAAAATCAGGCTGCTTTAAGCATCGATGGCAGTTCTTATGGTAGAGCCAATTTTCAGACAAACGGTACGGGATGGCAGGATTTATTCTGGAGAAACGATGCCGGTACTTTTAATGGCGCATCCGTTGTAGGTTCTAACTTAACTGGCTATTCCTTAAAATTTGACATGAACGTCATAGAACCTTTAACAGCAGGAACGTTTAAAATTAGATTTAATGATACAAATGGGGTCGATGCTGTTTATGAATGGGCACCATGGGCAGAATCAGGTGAACCGTTTACTACTGATGGTTGGGAAACAGTTGAAATTCCACTTTCAGTATTGGGTGTGCCAGATTTTAGTCTTGTTAATGCCGAGTTCGGAATGGCCTTTGAAGGTGCCGATGTGCTTTTAAACTTCGCCATAGACAATGTAAGATTCGATACACCAGGTTGCGGTGGTCCAGATCCAGTTGTAGATACCGATTTGGTGTTTTTTGATTGGGATGCCTTTGGTATTTATTGGGGCGCAGTAGCTTCAGAAAATTTGGCAGCAATAAGTTTGGATGGTTCTAACTATGGAAGAGCCAATTTAAGCACCAGTGGTAGTGGTTGGAATGATATGTTGTGGAGAAATGATGCTACGTTTAATGGCGCAAGCATCGTGGGCTCGAACATTAGTAATTACGTTTTAAAATTCGACATCAATACCTTAGATCAGCCTATTGCCAATGGTACATTCAACATCAGGTTTCATAGTGATGCAGTTGACGCCATTTATAATTGGGCGCCTTGGAATGATAGCGGTGAAGCATTGGATACCGAAGGCAGTTGGAGAACAATCACCATCCCCCTGTCTCTTATTGGGCAGCCAGATTTTGGCGCTGTAAATCAGGAGTTCGGTATGGCATTTGACGATGGTGGCACTGTAACCGTATTAAATTTTGCAATGGACAATGTAAGATTTGAAGAATTATAAAATTTTCATGTTTCATAAATAAACAATTATGAAGTTAGCCGGTATTCCCTGTAAATTAGTTTTACAGGGAATACTTTTTTAAATTCAACACTTCCATTATAATGAAAAACCTCTCAATGTTACTCCTTCTGTTAAGTACAACATTAGTTCATGCCCAAAAATTTCAAGGCTTAGCTGAAACGCCTCCAATGGGTTGGAACAGTTGGAATACCTTCGCAACCGATATCAATGAAGATTTGGTGAAAACTATTGCCGATAAATTCATTGAACTCGGTTTAAAGGATGCGGGATACGATTATATTGTATTGGACGATGGTTGGATGGCTAAAAAGCGTGACGCCAACGGAAACCTCATTGCAGATCCCGTAAAATTCCCAAATGGAATGAAAGCTTTGGCAGCATATATTCATTCCAAAGGTTTAAAATTTGGCTTGTATAATTGTGCGGGCTCCAAAACATGTGCGGGTTACCCAGGAAGCAGGGGCTTTGAGTATCAAGACGCGCGGAGTTATGCGTCATGGGATGTGGATTATTTAAAATATGATTGGTGCAATACCGAAAAACTAAATGCAGAAGGAGCTTACATTACAATGCGAGATGCTCTTAAAAAGGCTGCAAGGCCAGTGGTATTCAGTATTTGTGAATGGGGCGATAATGAACCCTGGAAATGGGCAACGGATGTTGGCCATCTTTGGCGTGTCTCTGGAGACATCATCAATTGCTGGGATTGTGAAGTAGGGCACGGGTCTTGGTCATCATTTGGCGTTTGGAAAATCATCAATATGCGCAAGAACATTCGTAAGGTAGCAGGTCCGGGCCATTGGAATGACTTAGACATGATGGAAGTGGGCAATGGTATGACCGATGCCGAAGACAGAAGCCACTTCGCCATGTGGAGCATGTTGGCATCCCCACTTATGATGGGCAATGATTTAAGAACCGCAACAGCCGAGACTATAAAAACGCTTACCAACAAAGAAGTCGTTAGCGTCAATCAAGATGCCTTGGGCATTCAGGGCTTCCGCTTTTCAAATGAAAACAATATAGAAATTTGGTTAAAACCTTTGAAGGATGACAATTGGGCCATGACATTTGTAAATATGAATGATAAAGACGTACAATTGGATTTCGATTGGAGAAAGCATGAGATCGGAGATGATATCAATGGCAGAAGAATGGATTTGAAACAAAACAGCTATGGTATTCGCGATTTATTTCAGCATAAAAATTTAGGGGATACCTCAAAAAATTTAAAAGCAAGTCTAGCGAGTCACGATGTGCTGATGATTGAGCTCAAAAAGAAGTAACCGTAAAGGATTCCGTTCTTACGGATTTGGCAACCGTAATTAAGGAAGTTTATACAGTTGCCACTAAAAAAATACAGTTGAAGATTGCGAAAGTCTTCAGATTGTGACAATGTGCGCCTCTATCTGGTCATTTTATTTTTAAAGATTGATAATCACAATATCGTTACATTGCGTAATTTTCTCCTGAATCTATACCGTAGGTAGTATCTTTTTGCCTGCTATTCCAAAATACTACTTTCATAAAAAATCCTATGCATTATGGCTAGCCATTCAAGGTTCGGGTTAAGTAAATAGCGGTTTTGCTTTCTTTGTTCTTTGCGACTTTTTCAGGCGGGCCTTCTGCCACAACAAACCCTCCTTCTTCTCCTGCACCAGGGCCCATATCAATTACCCAATCACTTCCAGCTATGACTTGCATGTCGTGCTCTACTACAATTACGGTATTGCCAGCATCTACCAAGCGCTGCATTTGAAGTTGTAATTTTTCCACGTCGCTGGGGTGTAGGCCAGTTGTAGGTTCGTCCAAGATATAAAGGGTACTCCCTCTATTGATGCGCTGTAGTTCTTTCGCAAGCTTAATACGTTGGGCCTCACCTCCAGAAAGTTCCGTGGCGGGTTGACCTAAACGCAAATACCCCAAACCTACTTCTTGTAATACCTTGAGGGGTCGCATAACGCGGTCTTCCTTCTCGAAAAATTCCGCAGCCTCATTCACGGTTAAGCTGAGAACTTGGGCGATGTTTTTTTCATGGTAGGTAACTTCTAAAGTTTCAGGATTATAGCGCGTGCCTTCACAAACGGGGCAGGGCGCATAGACACTTGGTAAAAACAAGAGCTCAACCATCACGAAGCCTTCACCTTCACAATTGGGACAACGTCCTTTTCCTACATTAAATGAAAAGCGACCTGCCTTATACTTACGGGATTTTGCCAATGGCGTCGAAGCAAATAATTTTCGTACCACATCAAAGAGGCCCGTGTAAGTTGCCAAGTTGGAGCGTGGGGTTCTACCAATTGGCTTCTGGTTAACCACCACCATGCGTTTTATATTTTCTGAACCTGAAGTAATGTGACCACTCAGCGTTTCTACAACGTCCTGTTGCAAAGCATCTTGTTCTTCGTCATCTTTTTCGGCAGAAAGGGTGTTTCCTAACTGCGTGGTCATTAATTCTACCAAAACTTGGCTCACCAAACTACTTTTGCCCGAACCGGATACACCTGTCACACTCGTCAAAACACCTAAAGGAAGTGACACCTGCAGGTTGGTTAAATTATTTCTACTAACACCACTTAATTCTAGCCATCCAGAGGGCTTCCGTGGTGTGGCGTTTTTTATTGGAAGTTGGTTAAATAGGTGGGCTCTGGTTTTTGATCTTGAAACATGCTTTAAGCCTTCTGGCGGTCCACTGTATAAAATTTCGCCACCGCCTTCACCAGCATCGGGGCCAACATCTACGATCCAATCCGCATGACGAATCACATCCAGCTCATGCTCAACCACAAAGAGCGAATTTCCACAGGCTTTTAATCTATCCAAGGTTTTTAGTAAGGCTTCGGTATCTGCGGGGTGCAAGCCTGCAGAAGGTTCGTCCAATACATATACCACGCCAAATAAATTACTACGCACTTGGGTCGCCAGTCTTAAACGTTGGTGTTCGCCTGGAGAAAGGGTAGGGGTGCTACGCTCCAAGGATAAGTAGCCCAAGCCTAATTCCAATAAAACAGTGACTCTAGCCACAAGATCATCGGCAATTCGTTGTGCCACCATGGCTTTCTCCTGATGATTTTTAGTTAATTTAACCAAGCTAGGCGCCGAGCCATCAGCATAGGGCGCGAAAATAGACAGTAATTTTTTAAGAGGTAACCTTGAAATATCGGCAATGTCATAACCAGCAAAAGTCACGGAAAGCGATTCGCGACGTAAACGCTTACCATGGCAGCTAGGGCATTCGTCGCTCAGCATGTAGTTGGAGACGCGCTTTTTCATCAAAGCACTCTGCGAATTTGCAAAGGTGTGCAAAACATAGGTTTTGGCCCCTGTAAACGTCCCCATATAACTGGGTTGCCTTTTGTTTTTAATGGCACGTTGCACCTCTTCCCGATTTAAATCTCGATATACGGGCACCTGTGGTTTGTCATTGGTAAATAGAATCCAATCGCGGTCTTTTTTTGGAAGGTCTTTCCAAGGCACATCAATATCGTATCCAAGGGTGACTAGTATGTCCCGCAAATTTTTGCCCTGCCATGCCTTGGGCCAAGCATCTATGGCTCTTTCCCGAATTGTCAAGGTGTCATCGGGGACCATGCTTTGTTCTGTAACTTGGTACACCCTGCCAAGGCCATGGCATTTGGGGCAGGCGCCTTCTGGGGTGTTGGTTGAAAAAGAATCGGCATATAAAATGGATTGTCCCTCAGGATAATCGCCAGCACGAGAATAGAGCATCCGCAATAAATTAGACAAGGTCGTAACAGAGCCAACCGAGGAGCGGGTGCTTCCGGAACTGCGCTGCTGCTGTAAGGCTACCGCTGGCGGCAAACCCTCAATCTCATCGACTTCCGGGATGGGCATTTGATGAAAAAGCCGACGCGCATAGGGCGATACGGATTCCAAATACCTTCGTTCGGCTTCAGCATATAAAGTGCCAAAAGCCAATGACGATTTGCCCGAACCTGAAATCCCTGTAAAAACGACGAGGGCATCACGGGGAATTTCTAGTGTTACATTTTTTAAATTATGTTGTCGTGCGCCACGTATCGCAACGAAGCCTTCTTGCGGTTGCTTAGTTTCATTGGGGTTTTCCATATAGCCTAATTAATTAAAAATTACACAAAGAACCTACGGATATGGCTTATAAATTTGAAGTTTTGATAAATTCGTAGTTTGAAGGCTTAATTTTTAAAATCGTGTGCAACAATTCAAAATATCATTGCGGTTTCCTTTAAGTAGTATCTAATATGTTACGTATGCGCAATTGGTTTACAAGCGACTTCTATTTTTAAAGAGCGTTTGTTGCATAAGCTCTGGAAGAATTTGTGATGAGCCCAATTTAGCAAATGTAAAATACAAATATGCGCTTCGGGTTAAAGTGTTGGCCTACTATCAGGGTGAAATTTAAAGATGAATTTTATAACTGACGCCTTATAATTTTCGTAGAGGAGATTTAATTTAAGACAAGCATTTAGTCCATGAGCATTTTCGCGGTTGCCACGGTTCTAAACCCAGAATGGTCCGATCCGGAATCTACACTAACACCCATTCTTGCCGAAATCCGAAAACTGGCGCAATACGAGGCATTGCATAAAAACGAACCGCCCTTGATGATGTGTTCGTTTTGGTAAGGATTATCTGGATTGTAAGCTTTTTTAGCCCCCTTAGGATTGATTAAACGTATATTGGGATCTAAGCTCTCGTAATAGCTCACATTAAAAAAGTCGCTGGTGAGTTCCCAGACATTTCCCAGCATGTCGTAAACCCCAATGCTGTTCGGTTCATACGACTTTACGGGCGCAATAAGTTTGAACCCATCGGTACTTTCATTTTTTATGGGAAATGTGCCTTGCCATGTGTTGGCTTTTTCAACCAAAACACTGGCATCATTGCCCCAAGTATAAATGGTGTTTTCTTTAGTGCCAAGAGCAGCAGCTTCCCATTCGGCTTCAGTAGGCAACCTTCTCTTGGCCCATTCGCAATAAGCTTGGGCATCTTCCAAAGCGATGTGAACAACGGGATAATGGTCTTTTCCTTCGATAGAACTTTGCGGGCCTTCCGGATGTTTCCAATTGGCACCGATTTTCCAGGTCCACCATTGGCTATAATTAGCCATGTTGTTGACCGCATTTACATTTTTATTGAAAATTAAGCTCCCGGGCTGCAGGATGGAGTCGTGTGGTTTTGGGGTGCCTTGCGGTAAATCTAGTTTCATGGTTTCCCAATCTATCTCACGTTCGGCAACGGTTACATAATTTGTGGCCTTAACGAAGGCGTTGTATTGTTTATTGGTTACTTCAGTCACATCTATAAAAAAACCGTCTACGGTGACGTGATGTGCCGGTTTTTCTCTCATCATCGCAAATGCATCATTGGTTTTTGCTCCCTGTGTAAATGTTTTGCCTGCCACCCATACCATACCTTCAGGTGTTTTAAGGCTGTCAGGTTGATTTTTTAAAACCACATAGGGTTTATTGCTCTTAGTTGCTGCTTCGGATTTGGTTTCTCTTTTTTTTGAATTACAATTGAATAGAAGGAACATCGCAACTAAAAGAGGAAGGCTTTGGGTTTGAAACTTAAATCTCATATTGAGGATGACTTTGGGAAGTAAACTTTATTATAATTACATATTATAAAACTAGTCAAATTATAAGTAGGAAAAATTATGTTTTTTCTTTTTGCAGAGTGAACGTTTATTTCATTTGACATCTGGCATGCTTCGTTAAAAAATCAATATTTTTAAGCTGACAGAAGGTGGGATTTATAACATGATTTTTTGAATTATTAAGCGTCCTCCAATCCATTATTCTCCAACCATTCTATGGCTTTCTCGACTTCATGGCTTTCAAAACCTTCCGCAACAATTCCAGGCATAATTGACCCAAAAGCTTCCAAGGACTCCTCTAACCATTTTTTGTCGGTAACAATCGCGATGGCAGTAATTGCTTTGAGATGTTTGAATCCGAATTTAATATCTTCCCATAAGGCTCCAATGGTATAATTCAATTCTGATATTTCTACCAGCATTTTTATGTGGTTATGCTGTTGTTCATACTGCTCCATGATCGGGTTTAGGCGATCATAATCTTCTGTAGTAGTTTTTCCGGAAATAAGGATTCCTAAAACAGGCTCAGGCAATCCATTGATTACTGTAAACATAATTATAGTTTTTTTGTGGTTTGTAATGCTATAAAAAGGTAATGAGAAGTCCTGCTTTTAGCAATAAATCCTTCATAAAATAATACTAAATTTTATGGTGGTACTGCTTCATAAGTGGTCCTCATTTTTAGTTTTTATTTCTTCTTTCCTGCAAAAGGATCGATTGAAATTCCTACTTGAAAATACCCGGTACCGTCTTGGTTGTTTTTATAGATAAAATCACTTGTAGGTTCTCCTTTTTCAGTCAAACGGTTACTGATAAAATATTGGAATCCTCCTTGAAAGGTACCTATGATGTAATCGCTTAATCGATGCTCATATATAATTCCAGATTTGACCTCTAACTGGCTGTACTCAAAAGTGTCAGCAAAATTGGCATTATCAACATTTACATAAAACCCTGTTGAGCCAAAGCTGCTCCCAATTGAAAAACGCCCATTTTTGCTTACAGGCCTTCTAAAGAGTAAACGTTGCGGGAGAATAAAATCAACTTCCCATTTTGAATTTTTAAACCTGTGGTTGTAAGAGAATGTTGGAAAAAATGGAATTTGAGATGTAGGATCCAAGAATAGAATACCGCCTAAAGTCATGGTGGTGCGTTCTGTTCTTTTTAGAATGAAAGATAAGCCTACCAAGCCTTTTAAGCGCTCCAACCCCTTGTCATTCCCATCTACTATTAGCGATGCGTTATAGATTACTGGCTTTTTAAAGAGGGTTGAAAAGTAAGTTGAGCTCAATGCTGCGGAAAAATTATGGAATTTAACGATCCCATTTTGTTCAAAAACAGTAGTATTAGAGGTGTTCTCAATATCTTGGAACTCAAATGCTGTATATTGATAATTGGCAGATGTTGTTAGGCTCCATTTTCTAGTTTTATAAATTGGAATATTTGCTGAGGCATTGAAGTTTTGCTGATTTTTAATTTCGCCTTCTTGAAAGTCTTCCTCAAATAATTCTGAATCAAAATTTCTACTTAAACTTTGGCCATATTCAAAATTTAAGATACGTGATCTTGGGAATTTTTCTTTTATGCCTTGAACCGCCTTTTGCTGTAAGGAGTCTTGAGTTGCTTGTGCAGAGACTTGTGCCGAAATGCGTTGTGCTATAAAAAAGACTATTAAAAAAAGCGCTGTTATTAGTGTGTATTTATTCATTTTTAAGATTGGTTGTAAATTGTTGATTAGTGTGTATTGGTTTCTTCAAGCCAGTTGATTGCTGCATCCCTGTTATTCAATTCAAAATATTTAATTGGAAGTCCTGGGCTAAAGAAGTTGGCAATTGGTATTACGTTTTCGAGCCATTCTTTATTAGTAAGGATGGCATATTTTTTAATGACTCCCATAGCTTTCACTTTTAACTGCATCGTTTCAACAAAAGCTTTAAAACTTTCAAAACCGGGGAGGCTTCTAACTTCCCCAATCAATTTTATTTTTTCATTAGCATCTGCTTTTGACGCTAAAAAGGCTATGAATTTCTCAGCGCCCGCTTTATCAATATCATCGGTTATTTTAAATAGGTAAATATCTTTTTCGGGCAGTTGTTCTAGCTTTATCATTGTTTGTGGGTTGATTATTAATTTATTGAGTCTTGCTTTTGCATATTATTTTTGAGTTGTTCGAGTTGATGGTCCTTAAACACCATCGTACGATGCGGAAACGGAATGGAAACGCCTTCTTTATCAAAACGTTTTTTTATACTCTCGTACAAATCACATTTCATTACAAAAGCATCTGTAAAACTACTCGCCCAAGCCCATGCTCTTAGGGTCACTGCCGAGTCATCCAAACCAATAACCCGAATCACTACTTTTTTTACATTGTTGTACTTGTCTAATTCGCTTCGGTTATCAATGAGATTGGGATGGTCTTCGCACTCCTCACGCATGATGTGTTTTGCCAAATCAATATCACTATCATATGAAATACCTATTTCAATCCATTGGCAGCACATACGTTCGCCTAAATCATAATTGATTAATTTCTCTTTATTGATGATGGCATTCGGGATTACAATCATTTTGTTCTCATAATTTCTAATAATGGTATGCCTTAGCGTAATGTCTGAAACTGTACCAATCATAGATTCGTCTACCTTTATGATATCTCCCAATTTGAAAGGTTTAAAGGCAATAATAAACAGTCCGCCCACGAGATTGGAAAGCGCCTCTTGAGAAGCCACACCCGCTACGACCGCAAGAACGCCAGCACCTCCTAAAGCTGTAGCAGCAAAGGTGCGCATAGATTCAAAAGCTACCAAGATCAAAAGCCCTCCTATAAAGTAAACGCCAAATATGGCGATATACCTTAAAAATTTATAGCTAGTGGTGTCTTCGTTTGCAGCCAATTTGGTTTGGATGCTTCTTTTGAACCAAGTTTGCACTAGTGACACTGCAACCAACGTTACTACAGCCACAATGCCCAAATAAAGAACTAAGTAGAAATTTTCTGTGGCGACTTTTTGTTGATCTTTATCAATAAATATAAAAGCGAGCGCCATTATGCCTAATACGATCCAAAGGGCGTTTAAAATTTTCTGGGTTAAGTGAATGGTGGATGGTTCTTCATTGGGATATTTCTTGCGTGAACGTTTTTCTAGCCAATTGTGAAATAATTTGGTTAAAAATCTCAATAATAAGACCACGCCAATAACTATGAATGCATAGATAATAGCTTGTTTATGGGTGTTGAGAAATTCTATCATTTTTGTTTGTTTTTATTGTATTTGTAAACTGTATAAAACGGAATGAAAATCAATGCCAACCCAACTATCCCAATCATTACTAAGGTTTGAGCTCCTTGAAAATGAAGTAACTTGAATAGAAAAGATAATAATGTGATGGCACTGAATAATGCTCCTGATATATATGCGATTTTTCTCATTTTTAGAACGATCGAGTTTACTAGTGTTAGGGTCTCAAAAGTCTTCCGGTTAACTACTTTTAGGATTAACAACTCCGATTAGGATTACAGCCAACTCATTTTAATTAATTGATACACTTATTTTTATTGAATATGATAACTGTAAGATGAACAGCAATTACTTTTTTCGACCATGTCTTTAAAGTGCTCCTTTATTGAAGGATTTACTTTAAAGACATGGTCATTTTGGGATGGTCAACAAATGCCTCAATAAAAAGAACTATTGGTTGTAAGTCGGTTGACTTGTCCTAAATAATTATTAACAAAATTGACGCTCCTCCTTATTTGTGGTAAAGCGCGACCATTAACCTCGGCAATTTGGGCTTCAATAATTTCTTGATCAATCATAGCGCTTTCGAGGTTGTTGTTATTCTCAATCGCGTAATAGATCGTTTCTTCCAAAGTTTCGAATTGTAGGCTTTCTTGTGCGGAAAGTGCGTTGGTTACTACACTTGAAATTATTAAGGCTATCGTAATACTTAGTCTAATCATTTAGTTTTTATAATTAAGTTAGTTCGGAAATAAAAGAACTAAAATTGATAAAAAAAAGCTTATTTTTTTCTCCAATTTTCTATAAGCTTAATACTTTCAGTTTGATAATATTCTAGAAATTCTGTAAAATCCTTCAACTGTTTATTAAATTCTGCGGTGTCTTTGGTTCTATGAATCAAGATGTCCTTTATCATATCATTATACAAGGTAAGTCCATTTATGCTTTCTAAAAACGTATTTTTCCAATGTCCCAATCGCGTATGGAAATAACGTTTACGATCTCCGGGTTTCGTTTTATAGCCAATGCGTTTCAACATTAATAAATTATTGATGGCATTACTGGTGGCGCTTTTACTAAGCTGTAATGCATCGCGAATTTGATCAAAAGTTAATTCTGTGCTATTTGCAACAGTGAGCAAAGCATCCACTCTTGAAGCAGCAGGGGAGAGCCCCCTGTTTTCTTGAATGACTCCAAAACTTTCAATAAGTTCTTTTTGCTTGTCTGTTAGGTTGTTTTCCATGTTGGTGCAAATATAATCAGTTTTTTTAGTTCTGCAAATAGAGAACTAAATTATAACTTGTAATTAATCTGTTTTTTTTCCTAAGTTAATAATTCTCGTTTATTTGGGGTATGCTGATAAGAGTTTTAAAGCATATTAAGCCATCAGCTCAAACTATTTTTTCTTTTATCAATGTGGTATGGTTCTATTGAGTAGCGCTATCCTGTAAATGGTATTATGAACATCATAAGTTTAGCATTTTCGGAAATAACGTTGCACATTAGTCTAAACACATTTCGATTGAAAGAGTTAGTGCATTTAATTGGCATCTCATTTTTAAGATTTATGTGTCTTCTGTAAGGGGTTTGCACAAAAAAACCTGCAAATCTAATTTGCAGGTTTTAACAAGGTCATTTGAAATAGCAAAAAGCTATCTAGATCTCATAAGAATTAAGTCTTAAGTGTAAGTTGATAAAAATATCGGCATTTAGAACCAAATGTTTTCATGTTAAAAATCCATTTTTCAATTCGAGATCCACTTCCCTCTTTCTTCATTACTTTCGCTCTGTAAGGTCTCATAGTGTATTTAATTTATACAAATATACAAAAAGGTGACAATTAGTTTACGTTTAGTTAACATAAAATTTACATTATACTTGTAATTAACTGAATAATAATAATATACGTTCAGGTAATTTGATGCTATTATATGCATAATTCACACCAGATTGTGGAGCCCTTACTATCAATTCCTGTACTAATCCAGTTTAGAGTGTTACGTTAAATTTTTTCTAGAATGGCAATATCAATGCCTCAAGGCATGATTTCAATAGTGTGGCTGCATGGAATTGTCAAAAGTCTTTCTATTAGTCGCATCAATTAAAATCCACTTGTAAAATGGTAGCGGTCTCATGATCTACTTCATTCGAAATATAAAGCAACCCGTTAGGGTCGAAGGTTAAGCCTTCAGGTTGCGGAAAATTATCTTCATCCAATTCATAGACGCTTTTCACGTTTCCGTTGGTATTCAGAATCAATAATTTCGGTTTTTTACCTTCCAAAACATAATAATCCCCAGTTTTGGGATGTATCGCAATGTCTGATGGATTAAATGTTTTATAGGCCTTTTTCTTTTGAAATGGGCTTAGGGCTTCGTCGCCCATATCAATTTTTATAAAGGGATGTGCCTCCATCGATTTAGAGGCAATGGGAATATGATATAGACCTTTAAAATCTTCGCTTTCCAAATCTTTGTCTTTTGGAGCAGTGATCAAGCACTTTGATTTTTGATCGTAAACCAATGTTTCCATGTTATTGTCTTCTGAAAAATCTGTCTTAAAATGACTCACGCTTTTATTGCGGTCTCGAAAGTTAGAAACTTCAAAAATCACACCGTCGCTGCGCATCACGTATGCATTGTTTTTAATTATGGCGATTCCTTCATAATCGCCATCATTTGCAAATTCTATTTCTTGTACAATTTCTTTTTTATCAAGGTCATAAATAAAAATAATGCCATCTTCGTCTTGTATACAGGCGATTGTATGGTTGGAAATCCAAGAGATTCCGCTTATTTCATCGAGTGCCTTGGGCATTTTCCATTTAGTTTTAACGGTGTAGTTTCCGGTTTCATAACCCATGATGGGCGATTTATCGAAACCCATAATGGCAGCAACACCAAGAAGCGCGATTATTAAAATGCCGATCAAAATATAGTTAGACTTTTTCATGTGATTTTTTTTATGCAGAATTTTAAAGCATTCTAAATGTTAGTAGACTGCCATCCTAATGGATGCTCAAATGTGCAATTCAAATCTGAAAACATTTAGGAATTGGATTCCAAATTTCCGCTTTTTAAAAATTTAAGGCTTTTTTTAAAAAATGAAAAGTAAATGGATGCTTTATTTTAAAAATATAATTGAGTTCAAGCTGGTATTACGTTCCCATCGCTTTTGTAGTTGCCAATCCTATATCTGTTAAGGTTAAAAGCATGCAAAAATCTAATGGAATATGAAAATTCAGTTTACTTTTATAGTAAATTAATAGACCTCATGATAACGAGATTTAATGTTTAAATCGTTTCAATTAAGTTAAATTTAGTATTTTTTAAAATATAAACCGTCGCTACTATGATAGCTGCCCTATCTCTATTTGTAATTGTCACCCTCTCTGCCTTGATCACTAGAATTGCTGCCATTGCCTTGGCTCATACCGGGCTTTCTACGCAAAGTGCGAGATTTCAAGCGCGTTCGGCATACACGGGCACAGGATTCAGCACCATAGAGTCTGAAAAAATAATGAACCATCCTGTAAGGCGTAAGATTATTTTTAACTTGATGCTCATTGGTAATGCAGGGATCGTTACGGTGATGTCTTCTTTAATTTTAACGTTTGTGTTACCAGATACCTTATCGTCTAAGTTATACGGTCTCGGCATTGTATGCTTGGGGATGGCGATCTTATGGTGGGCGGTTAAAAGCGACGTGGTTGATAGAGCCCTTTCTGGACTTATAAATAGAATGTTAAAACGCTATACCGACCTGGATATTCAAGACTATGCCTCAGTGTTGCATTTAAAGGATGATTACAAAATAAGTGAAAAACGTATTAATCCTGGCGATTGGATGTGCAATCAAACCTTAAAGCAATTAAATTTAAGGGAAGAAGGTATTACTATTTTAGGGGTTGACCGAAAGGACAGTCCGTATTTTGGGTCGCCATCGGGAGGGTTCAAGCTCCTAACGCATGATGTAATTACGATCTACGGAAAAGCCGATGGCATCAAAAATTTATACAACCGCAAAAAAGGATTCAAGGCCGAAATTGAACATCAACGTTACGTTAATGAAGAAGAAAGGCGACAGGAAACACAAGTCCAATCGCGCCCCAGTTCTGATCCTGACAGTTAAATATTTGCGGTTCCAAACGCAGTGCTCCATCTAAATCCTTTTTTTTTGCATTTTCCTTCAGCTGAAATCACTTTGAGATGTTAACACTCTCAGTAATTTGGAAAAAAAATCCAGTGATTTAATATCATTCCTAATTAGGGTCTCCTGCATTCTGCATTGACAAAAGTTTTCAAAACATAATCTAAATAAGTACAAATGAAAAGAGCTATTCAATTTACCTTAATAGTGGCATTGATTATCATTTTAATTGCCTGCACTGCGATCTGGCCTGCGTGGGGGTTTTCAATCTTGGCCTTTGGGATTTTTAGTTTGGGTATTTACGACATTACTCAAAAGAAGCATTCCATTCTACGGAATTTTCCCGTCGTAGGTCACATGCGATTTCTCTTAGAAATGATTGGTCCGGAAATACATCAATATTTTGTAGAGAGCGATACCGATGGCAAGCCCATCGATAGAAACCATCGCAGCTATGTATACCAACGGGCCAAGTTAGAGCGCAACACGCACCCTTTTGGTACAGAGCTTAATGTAGAACAAGACAATTATAAATGGATGGAACATAGTATTTACCCTACACTAGTTCAAGAAGATCCGCCGAGAGTGGTAGTAGGAGGTCAGGATTGTTTGCAGCCCTATTCTGCCAGTATTTTTAATATTTCGGCTATGAGTTATGGCTCGTTGAGTAAAAACGCTATCATGGCTTTAAACAAGGGCGCTAAGGCGGGTGGGTTTTTCCATGATACGGGAGAAGGTTCTATTTCGGAGTATCATCTACAGGGTGGAGATTTGGTTTGGGAAATTGGCACAGGATATTTTGGATGTAGAACGGAAGATGGAAACTTTTCCTCAGAAAATTTTAAAGTCAAAGCAGCCTACCCCGAAGTTAAGATGATTGAAATTAAAATATCCCAAGGCGCAAAACCAGGTCATGGTGGGGTCTTGCCTGCAGCAAAAAACACTGAAGAGATTGCTAAAATTAGAGGGGTTAAACCACATACCGATGTGTTATCGCCTCCAGGACATACAGCGTTTAGTGATGCTACGGGGTTGTTACATTTTGTAAAACAATTACGAGACTTATCTGAAGGGAAACCGGTGGGATTCAAGTTGTGTATTGGGAAAAAACAGGAATTTGTAGATATTTGTGAAGCGATGATCCTAACAGGTATTCAACCCGATTTTATTACTGTAGATGGCGCTGAGGGCGGTACCGGTGCAGCACCTATAGATTTCTCTAATTATGTAGGCATGCCTTGGGAGCAAGCTTTGATTTTCGTTGTAGATACACTCAATGCTTATGGTCTAAAGCGAAACATACGCATTATCACTGCGACCAAGATATTTACTGCATTTGATATCTTTAAGGCATTGTGTATAGGTGCAGATATCTGTAATACTGCTCGTGGAATGATGCTCGCTTTGGGGTGCATCCAAGCCTTAAAGTGTGACACCAACGAGTGTCCTACCGGTGTGGCATCAAACGACCCTAGATTTATGAAGGGGCTCGTTGTTTCTGAAAAATGGGAACGCGTCAAAAATTACCAAGCTGCCACGGTAAAGGAGTTTGCTGAACTCTTTGCTGCTGCTGGTTGTGTGAAACTTGAAGAACTCAATAGAAGTTTGATTAATAAACGTATTATAGACGATGTTAAGTCTTATGAAGAATGGTACCCAACTGTAAGGTCAAAGCTAATTAAGTTGTAAGCTGCTTTTTTATAACGTAGGTTTTATGCCACTTCTTAATTAAGAGAACCCCACGTGTCGTTTAAAATGGACTAAATAAAAAAGACTCTATATAGATTAGAGTCTTTTTTTTATAGGTTGTTGGCCTTAGGCCATATACTGAATGCTGGAATAAGTATTATAATCTAAACACAGCTTGAGCAAAATATTGAAAGTGATTGTTGTCAAATTGTTTGTCTGGATGGTTAAAGGCAAATTTTCCAGTGCCTTGAAATCTTATTCCGAAGGTTCTGTTGCTATTTAACCAAAATAATGCTCCAACAGATACGTTGGCAGAAGTGTTTAATTCATCTATAGTAAAAATCCCCACACCACCTGATGCATAAAGGTCAACCCAGTCGGCATCATACAGGTAATCGGAAAAATAGAATTTCAAAGAGGTATTAGTAGTAAAATATAACACGTCATCAGTAAGTGTTCCATTATCTATGAATTCGCCATCATCATAACCGTTAAAACTAAGGTCTTGTTCAATAGATAAATATTTTGTCCATCTATGTTCTATAGCAATTGCCAAAGGATTTTTTAATTTGAAATCCTCAAGTCTTTCGAAAGGGTTTCTAGTACCGAGATTACCAAGGGCATTTACACCAACGCTCAAGATCCATTCACTTTGACTGTTTCTATAAGCCTGCTTAGTTGGTGATTGACCATAAGATAAAGTGCCTATTAGCACTACAGCAATAAATAGTAATTTCTTCATATCTTAAATTTGTTCAAAAATAGCTAAATATGTTAAATTATAAAATAAAATCTCACTAACTTTTATTAAAGATTTTATTATTCAGAATGTGATGGCGATAGCTTTTATTATGGATAAACAATTTTACACGATTTAATACTTGTGATATGCCTATTTTAGCCTTATAAACACTACTTTCTATTAATTTTGATTTTAATTTATAGTCGTACAATTTTGAATACCATTGATTAGAAACGCTTTTGTCTCTTAAAGCAACTTCGATATTCAAAACGCTCATTAAACTCAAATACCTACTAATGTAAACATTATTATTAAATTCCTCGACATCAATTTTGTCGTTTTCTTTCCATAGCACCAAACTATCATAGACATTTTTTAAATTCAAACGATTAAAATAGAAGTTTTGACTATTCAATTGGGTCGTTAAAATGTTAATTTGTCCAAGGTGTTTGGCACTTGCGACAAAAATACCATTTTCAAATGTTTTGTCTTTAAAAATAGCGCTCAAGTCCAATAATTCTCGATGACTTGAGATTAATACCTCTCTGTGCAGTTCAATGGGGGCAAGTCGCTCGTTATTAACCTGTCGGTCTAAGTGCCTAAAGGATGTGTTTTGATAATTAAAGCCAATCAAATGATTATAGCCATTATCGATTAAGAGTTGATGGGCAAAGTGAATATCTTTTTGTGGAATCAAGATATCGAAATCACCGATCATACGTTCCCCTAAATCTTGATAGCCATTTGAGAGTAATGTTCCCATGCCCTTTATAAATACATATTCAATATGGTTTGCATTTAACAAATCACCTACAATATGGGCTTCTTTTACTAGGGTATCGTTTCTAGTTCTATTTAAATGGGTGAGCTCATGGAGATACCTAGTCAAATCTTCGGGTAATTCTTTTAGAAGCTGCTTTTGTTTGAGCCTACAATACACTGTTGTAAGTACTAAATGATCACTGGCAACGCGCACAAGTTCGTCCCAATCCTTACTTTGAACCGAACTTAATGACGCAGTGAGCTGATTGTGATTATCGTCAAAACGCAAGATGTCTACAATGAGTTGCAGTATGTATTTATAAGATTTCGCTGGTTGGCTCAATTGATGAGGGTGTAAGAATGGATTATATGACTATAAGCGTTTTGACTTGTCGAATAAGTTTTTAAAACTATCAATGGCATAGCTGTTATCGGAATAGTGTAGTTCATAAAATGAAACGGTACCCAGCCAGTTCAAAAATGCTTTAGCATGTTGGGGTTGTGGTGAAATCCAAGAATCGGGGATGAGGGCTTGGAGTATTGTTTCTGCGGATGTGCTTCTTAATTCCGAACTTGATTCTTCCGCGTATTTGACGTACACAATTTTATGACAGGGTAAATTTTTTGGAGCTTCAGAAAATTCTATGGGCGGAGGCAAGTATTTTACGCTTACTTGTTTTGTTCCATTGAAATGGGTGTCAAAATCTTTAAAAGCCCTTACTTCTTTTTCCAATGTATTAAAAGCCCCCTTTTTTATGGAGACTGCATTTGGATATCTGTAAAGGTTCATGTCTTCGGCATACATGGGTGTAAAATCATCAGCCAATAAATCGAGTCCGTTGGCAGTGAGTAATGCAGAAAGGGTGCTTTTTCCGTTACCGGATTCACCAACGATCATTATGGCTTCTTCTGCATCACAAATCGTTGAAGCATGAAAGGTAGCGAGCCAGTTATTATCAATTTTATTGTGGATGTGATTGGTTAACTCTAAAGAAAAGGCCCCTTGAAGAAAATGATAATTTTTAGTTTCACTGGCATATACAAATTGACCATTTTTATATAAGTAAAGTAAATCTGCTATTTTAAAAATGTCAAGTTGGAAAGCATCAGCTTCAAAAGTATTCGATTTAAAATGCGCCAATTGTGGATGGAAAAGCCCCTTAATGATCTCAGACCCATAATTGACTTGAGCGCTGGAAGTCCCGAAGCTGTAATGTATTGCCAAACTATCTGCGGGAATACTAATGGTTTCATTAGCTATGGTGTCACCAATGGGCAACTGTGTTTGTAGATTTGACACATTTAGAAATTCTTCCAGTTCCGATGCGATCTTTGTGGCGCCCTCATGGTCAAACTCCTGTTGCTCTTGAAGTAACTGTATAAAAATGCTAGGAGTCTCAGTATTTAAAAACTGTTTTAAAAGTTCATAAATGGGATTAGAGACTATTGTAAAACAATTAGAGCGTTGAAACCAAAGTATGGTGCTTTGATCAATGCTCTTAATAAGTTTCGGAGTTAAATCCGTTTTCAAAATAGTGATAGTTAATTAACCTCCACCAAATGGATTCCCCCCTGGATCTGGAGGAGAAGTTGCATGTGCTTGCTTGGGATTCAATATCAAGAAAGTACCCACAGCAGTAAGAGCGGCATATTTGCCCATCTTAGATATGGCTTCCTTACGAGTAATGTTATCTTTTGTAGTCTTACTTTTCATTTTGCAATAATATATTGTGTCAAAAATACTTAAAAAAATATAATATAAAAGCGAATTGGCATATAATTTAATGTAAACTAATCAATTATCACTTTAAACGCATTTTCTTGTTTTTGGTCTTTAATTCTAATGATATAAATCCCAGATGTTAGATATGATAGAGCAATTCTATTTTCAGTTTGATCTATTTCTAAGGGATGGTTTGATACCAATCTGCCTCCAATATCATAAATTGTACAAACGGTTGCTTCTAAGAGGCGACCCTTAACAATAAGTTCTTTAGTTTGGTTTGACATGATAATTCCCAATTGCTGAAAATCTTGATTGTGTGTCCCTAAATTACTGCCAACAAAACGCAAGTAAAATCTACCAACACCATTAAGGGCAGTGTCTGGAGTTAATACATAATCGGTTTCGGTTAAAAGTGTAGAAATATTGGCAACGGTATCGTCTAAGAAGACCGCTACGGATTCAGGAATACTGGATTGAACAATGTTAAAAGTGATTTGAACAGCTGCTTGCGAATTCACCCCAAGAGGAATAGTGATATCGTTATAATCCGTTTCACCAACCGATTGGATGGCAAAAGGCAGCCCGTCGTTTTCTGCCACCAAATTGGAATATAATGAAAATCCCGATGTACTGTTTCCAAAAACAGCAGCATCATAACCTGGATCCAAGCCCAAGGTGGCATCTCCCGTAAAGTAAATATCAGTATTATAGTCTTGCGTAGCACTACTGAGTTTAAGCTTTAAATGGGTAATAGCTTCAGTTCCCCTTGATGCTTGTTGAGCAAAGAGTTGAGAGGCCATTGCAAATAAGAATAAGAATGTAAATTTTTTCATAATGTTAAGTAGGTTAATTAAAATAATATAGGACTGCCACTTATTTTTTTAATGGCTTTGGCGCTAAACTAAATAATATTAATAACGTAATTAAAATTTTTCGATAGAAAACCGTTTCAGCTTGATAACGAGTCATTTGATTTCTTTTTGTCGGACATAGCTTCTTTTGGTCGATGCGGGAATCTTAAGATACTAGCACTAAAATTCTTCATATTATTATAAAAAAAGCGCATGATCCATATGAATCATGCGCTTTTTAACTGTCAAGAATTAAAACTCTGTTGGTGATTTATTTTAATATCACTTTTACACTTCTGCTGTTGTTTTGGCTATTTAGTGTTACAATGTAGATCCCTGAATTCAATTGAGAAACATCCATACGGTTTTGAAGCGTATGTTGATGTAAATTTTGGCTGGCAACCCATCGACCTTGCACATCATATATATCGGCTTTGGTCGCAGTAGTGAAATTACCATTAATAATAAGCTCGTGCGTAATTTGAGACGCATAGACCTCAACGGTATTAAGGCTGTTGTTTTGCGTAGACAAGGTATTGTCCGCATATCGTAAGTAAAAGCGTCCTGTACCAGATAAATTTTGGGTTGGTGTAAAGCTATAGTCAGAAGTACTAAGTAACGTTAGCGTATTTGCAACTGTATCTTCAAGATATATGTTTACACCATCTGCCAATGTGGATTCTGTTATACTAAAGGTGAGTTGTTGACCTTGATTGGCCTTAACACCTAAAGGAATGGAAACTTCAGACAACTCAATTGGGTTCAAAGCTTGAATCGCCATTGAACGCCCAACATTATCTTCAACTAAATGGGAATAGATGTGGAAGTTAGGAATATAACCATTGTAAAAAGCAGCATCATAACCAGGATCGAGTCCTAAAGTGGAATTGTCATTGAAATAGAAGTCGGTATGATACTGGGAGCTTCCATTGGCAATTTGTAGTCTCAAATGCGCATTAACCTCATTTGTGCGTCCCATTATAAAATCATCGGTTGATCCAATGCGTCTCATGGCTGGTGTAAAAGTGAGGTTTGCGGTACCTTCTGCAGCTACCATGAATCCTTGACCCGGGGTTAGGTTTGCATCTTCGTTATCTGTAAGAAGATTAATAATCTCCCAACCATCGCTAACGGAACCTATATAGCCATAAATCGCTACAGCGTCTTGATCAAATTGATTTAAATTAGCGCTTAGAAAAGCTTTACCATCTATATAAGAAGGGTAAGGGTTTCCTATTAAGTTCCAAACACTGGCAGTCCCAACATTAATTTCAATAGCTACAGGTGTGGTCTCCACATTGCCATTAAAGGTAAAGGTACTCCCTAATGGAGCGTTCGTTGAGCCAGAGCGGTATCCTTTACCAGGAATTAGAGCATCACCATCATTGGCAGAGGTGAAGTTGGTATATTCATTTAAATCATTATCGAAAGGGCCAAATAGATAAGCAATCTCTCCATCGATGCTGCCTGAATATAAATCATTGTTTTCCGGATGCGATCTAAAATCTAGAAACGTATCTCCTGCTTTGACCACCGGTGCAGAAATAAGATCGTTACTGCCCGTTGTAGAGCCTGGCGATGCTACGATATTTACATGTCTTCGGTAAATCACATCTCCAGTTGAAGTTCCTTCTACCACTAAGCTGGAATATTGGGTGGAAGTGGAATTGAAATCCATGCTTCCACCGGTATTTAGCAAATCTCCACCAATACTAAGGCTTTCATTGGCATCTACTGTAAGGTTGGCATTAGCGCGCAAGGTCATATTAGCGCTTACGGTAAAATGCTCAAAAGATTGAGTGGAATTTGTTAAATCGAGGTTTGTGTTTTCTATGATCACATTATCTGGAACGCCAATCCCAGATGCAGCGTCCGTCCATTCGTTAAAACGGTTGTAGACCTCACTAATATTACGGTACTCTAAAGTGGAACCAACAGTATAGGTGGGCGTGATAGTACTAAAGCCCCCTTCTGTTATGGTTAATTTACCAGAGACATTCAGGACGCCACTTCCTTCAATACCACCGCCTGCTAAGGTTAAATTTGCAGAAGGATCAATAGTCAAATTGGCGCCTTCAAAGATTTCTAGCGCAATGGTTTCGTAATTGATGTCTAAGTTAACGTCATTGTTGATGCTAACCTCATCACCTAACAACGGTGAATTTCCATTTTCCCAAGTTGAGGCTGAAGACCAAAGGCCTTCGTCTTGGGAAGCTGCCTTACCACCTTGCTTGCCATCATTCACTCTAAAATACGTATTGAAGGTGAGGGCACCATAACCAATATTGGCATCGCTGGTTGCTGTAGATTTACCAATGGTTTCATTAGATCTAAATGCAGTGTCTGAAATATAAGTCGCTACAAATTTAAAACTGTTGGCATTTAAAGTGGTTTCCAGATCCGTATAATTCACTTCAAAATCATACTGATTTTCGTTGATGTTAAAGTTCGTAGTTGGTATAAATGTATGGGAGCCATTTTCAACAAGTTCAAACATGCCAGCGAAATCATTTTTGATGATGATGGCATAATCTGCGGTAAAACTAGGGGGGAAGGTCACAGTGGATCGTTCAGTGCCATTATAACCCGAAACTGCTTTTCTGCCACCATCAGCAATATCTGTAAAATTAGCAGTAGTTGTAAAACCGCCTGGCTTACTATCAATATATAGGACTACGATATCGTTAAAAGGAGCTTCACTGTTTTTGGTAAAGGTAAATTCTATAGCGGGCTCGGTTACAGCGCATATATCAAGGCTTCCGTTTCCTAATGCGCCTTCAAACTGCGCATAGCCATTACCTATAAAACTATTGCAAGTTGGCGTACTCATAACTTTAAAATTATCAAAACCAGAATAACCATCAGCCCCGTTATTTCTAATACTTATTGCTAGGCTTAAGGCATTTACATAATCGGGTACGTTAATAGCAACTGAGCCTTCGTCAGATTCTATTCCGTTGCCACCATCAAGTAAAAAGACTTCGCCTTGACCAACACCATCATAAAAGACTTCGTATTTGGCATCATCAGAATTAGCGTTATAACCCTCAATATCCCAGTCAAATGTTAAACTGATGTTTGATTGGGTGCTGATATCCAAATCGTCAAAAGTAAGAGTGGCAAAACCTGATGTGCCCCCATTATTATTCTCTAAATCGTTTTCTCCAAAAATATTCTCGTGGAAATTGATGTTATCAATTGGAGAGGCATTTGATAAATTGATAACCCCATAAAAGTCATCAAAATTAGAGTTATCTCCAAAGGTGGGGATGTTTGTGGTATAGGTCCATTCTGGTAAACTGCCATCAAAATCTTGAATGGCTATAACAATTGGTGGCACTGAAATATCAAAGGGATCACTGTTTACATCGGTATAAAATCCATCGGAAGCAGTTAAGATTAATCCCATACCACTTTCGGTATGAATAAGATTGTTAAACGTAGCAACCCCGTTTAGGGCAGCCTCTGTAATTGGTGCTTCTGTGAGCGTTCCAGTTGAGGTTAACGTGACCTCTAGGTTGTAATCGCTGTCCATATTACCATTGGCGTCTACTGCACTAATGCTAACTGCAGGCACCATGGCTATATCGGTTTCAGTATTTGAGGGTTGTTGGGAGAAGACCATATTAATGGCGTCAACATCAATAGTAACGTTGTTGCTAATTACAGCATCCAAAAAGAGATCCTCGGTAAAACCAGATCCATTTTCATCTGCGGTAAACCCGTTTGAGGTATCCTCAATTTGAAATTGAATAATGCTGCCATCAACAATAGCGGTGGTATTAAGGTAGAACCCGAATACAAACTCCAAAGCGCTACCATCAGCAATCACGATTGGCGATGCGAAGTCTAAGATGATCTCGTCATCGTTAATTGTTGCGGTTGGTGTGTAAATTTCTAAATTCTCATCATATAGAGTGATGCCTTGAATTTGATCGGTCCAGTCCGCGGTGTTATTTGTGCCCGGTACAAAACGCATACGGGTCACATTGGTAGGCAAGCCATCTGTGGTACCTTGGTCTTCAATTACAAAACCAAAGGCTTCGACATCCGTTTCCGAAGTGGTTGCTGTTGCTGCGATTACTGTTGTTGCAGCAATTTGAGGGGAGGCTTCATAAATTTCAGTGTCGGTATCGGCTGGTGCAGTGACTTCCGCAATGGAAATGTCTAATATTCTCCAGTCTTCGGCACTTGAACTAGCAGTCATGTCATAGAAAAATGCTAAGTATGCAATGCCTGATATGCCCGAAGCATCAACGATGGCGGTTGAAGGATTAGATGGAGAGCTACTAGAGGAGGTATTATTTGGATTAAAATCAAGTGCAGTCCAAGTAGCGCTCGTAGGATCTCCAGAGCCTGAATAATCTGTAGAATAGCGCAACTCAAATTCGCCAGGTTCATTTACGGTATTACCGTACGCTTCTTGAGTAGTCACTTCTATGGAAACCCCATAGTAGGCATCAAAATCAATGGTGAAATCTGAAATTAACCAATCAATATCATCAGTGCCACTATAGCCATTTATGGCGTATTGACCTCCATTACAAATCCAAAAGTCATTTCCATCTTGGTCGTAAGAGGTGAATTCAATTTCAGCGCAATCTTCAAAATCTTCCAAATAAGGTAGTGCTATTGGAGGTTCCACATCATTATTGGTAATGGTAAGGTCAAAAGTATCAATGGCGCCTGCTGCAGCATTACTGCCACCGACCACATTTTGAATGGTAAAACTTAGCGTTTCATTCATTTCAATCTCAGTATCATCCGTTATGGTGATGCTTAGGGTTTGATTAGTAGCAGTCCCTGCGGGGAAGGTCACCGTTTGTGTGGTGTAATTGTCAATATCGCTGGCATCACCAGTGGAAAGTGCAACCTCAAAAGTGGTAGCGGTAGTAGCATCTTCATTTAAAATGGAAAAGTCCAGATTGTAGGTGCCTGCAGCTTCAGTAACCGTTGCTTCTGCAGTTGTGAATTGTACTCGCGTATCGGTGCTTGGAGCTACAATGTTGATGGTGTAGTCTTCGAAACTTGCATATGATCCTGAGTAACAAGGAGTAGGTGTTGAAATATCAGCACCACCAATTCGTAAACGGTGTTGGCCTAGTGCTGCATCAATAGGAATAGTGAATGTTGCTGACAAAGTAGTGGAATCCTCTTGTAATGATTCACCAGAGTAAACTTCTTCATTATTATCATTAAAATCGCCATCGTTGTTATAATCTACCCAAATCTTGGTGTTATAGCTATATCCAGTTTGATACGTAATATCGCAGTTAACCATTGCACCTTGAAAAACATCGGTTGATTCTTCAGAATAATCACCATAATTATTTGGCTCTGTACTACTAGGTTTGTTTATCGTGCCAATAGAAACATTTATAATTCCTTCATCATCAACGGAGGAAGGTGATGGAGAGCAATATGCAACTTCTGGTGTAGCATCAGTTTCAACGCCCGTACTCCAAGTTGTTCCTTTTCTTGTGAATACCTTAAAATAGTAGGCGGTGCTGTTGGTCAAATCTGTTACGGTTACCGACTCTTGGGTGCCTTTATAAACTACAAATTCATTGTTGCCTAAATCTGTTCCAGAGCCAAAACTGGCATCAGCTATATAGCCCGTGCCATCTCCGGAAGGGGTTGCAGTTATGGATGCAGATGCCTTGGCAACCACTAAAATCTCATCAAAGCATGACCCATTGTTCCAGTCGAGAGTGGCGGAGCCATTTGCTGCAGTTGCCTCTAGTAAAGTTACTTCTGAAGGTGTTGTACAAGGCGTGGTTGCGGTGGCACTTAAGCCTAGCGAATATTCATCATCAACTAAATTATAAGAATACGCCATATAATAGTAAGTTGTAGCTTCAGAAAGACCTGTATGATTGTATGACGTACCAGTATCATTGACCAAAACAGTACCGCCAGCAAATGCAGATTCAGCCCCAGGCGGTGTGCCACTGGGCTCGGTAAAGTTATTATCGGTATTATAAACAATCACTACATTATCATTTGTAGCGTTTGGCTCATAGCTTAAATTGATCTGCGAGGCTGAAATGGTTGAAGCAGCTAGAGAGCTTGGAGCTTCAACATTTGTTGAAACCCCTGAAGCAGTTAATATTAGATTTCTCAATCTTACACCCTTATTAGAAATGCCATTATTAGAAATTCTCAATACCACTTGACTACTAATGGCATTTAACGGGAACGTACCTCCATTAATATAACTTGAACCACTAGGAGTGTTCGAGGTTATGGTTTGACTGTATGAAGCGCCACCATCAATGGAAACTTCAATTCGAGCAGGATGGTTTGTACCACTCCCGAATGTTGCAACACTTATTGAAAATTCAGCTGAGGAGAATGAAGATAAATCAAAAGATTCTGTGATAATATAATCTTTCATTGAACTTGATGAAGCTTCTACTAACCAATACGATCCACGATCAATCTGATTTTCTGGTACAATATTTTGAAAAGTCCAACCAACTGGAGCAGAATCACCTCCAGCTTCATTAAAAATTTCTGTCTGCCCAAACCCAATAAAACTCAATAAAATAGTCCCTACTAAAATGTAAATGTGTTTCATACAATAAAATGCTATTAAATGTTTAGAAATTAAACATAAGAAGATTAGCATTTGTACACTTGGGGGATGCAAATATAATAAAATGAGCGTATTAACAAGTTAACCCATATTAATTTTAGATTAAGAGTATTTTAACAAGGTAAACTAGCAGATTTAACAGTGGCCACAAGATTATATTGAAAAATCAATAATGCTCACGATGGCCTATTGGAGTATTTTAAAAATGCAGCAAAAAAAAAGCGCATCATGTGTATGATGCGCTTTAAAATTAGATAAAATAGAAATGTTTATTTAATAATCACTTTTTGAGTTTTTTGCTGGGTAGCATTGCTTAAGTTCACAATATAGATCCCAGTGTTTATACTTGATACATCCATTTGATTAGTTTGCGTTCCTTTAAGCAATGTGCTGCTCAATACCAAACGTCCTTGAAGATCGTATAGCTTTACAGCGCTATCAGCATGAAGCAATCCATTTACAAATAAAGTATCTTTTTGGGTATATAACTGTAAACTTGAATTCGCAACACTGTTGGTGCTCAAAGTGGTATTGGAGGTTCTCAGGAAGAAACGACCCGTACCGTTGATGGCGCTGTCTGCAGTAAAAATATAATCACCATTGTTAAGCAAGGTAAATGTATTGTTGAGCGTATCTTCCAAATACACTTGTATGTCACTTGGCAAGCTGGAAGTCTCAATAGCAATGGTCACTTGTTGACCTTGTGCAGCTTTCAGGCCCAGCGGAATGGTAACGTCATTCACATCGTTGGTGCCCAAAGACTGAATGGCCATATGGCGCCCGGTATTATTTTCAACCAAATGAGAGTAGATCTCAAAGTTGTTCGTAAAAGCATCCAACAAAGCAGCATCATAACCAGGATCCAATCCGAGGCCAGAATTGCTATTGAAATAAAATTCCGTAGCAAAATTGTTTGCACCACTAGAAGCTTTTAATCTAAGACTGTAAGATGCCGAAGCATCTCTACCCAAAATAAAATCATCTGTGCCAGAGGTGGTGGTCATATTATAATCAAATGTAATGGTATGAGCACCATCGGCAGTATTATTGGCGACCAAGAAGCCTTGACCAGGCGCGATGTTTATTGATGAATTTGAAACATTATTGATAATGGTAAAATTACCAATGGTACCCGATGCAGGCCCAGTGCCACTATTATAGCCATAAATTGCTGCAGCACTAGGGTCTAATGCAGCTTGATTGGCAGCGTTTAAAAAGGAGTTTGCACCCGTAGAGGTCATGTAACTTGGGTAAGGATTACCAATTAAGTTCCATTGGCTGCCTCCAATAGGCGTGTTAATGGTTCTTGGTACAGAACCGGTTTCAACCGTGCCTGAAAAGGTTAATAAATTATCTGAAGCGTTTATACTTGCTGCACGATAGCCTTTACCTCTTTCTAGCACAGTTTCATCTGTCACCCCAAAATTGATGTAAGTTTGAGCAGCATTGTCATAAGGACCAAAAGCATAAAGCGAACCGTTAGTAGCTAAAACACTGGAGTTGGCAGCAGGGGATCCAAAATCAAGAAACTCTTGAAAGGTTTGACCAGTCGTCATTAAAGGTGGAGATAAGAGGTCATTTCCTCCTGTACCAACAGCACCCGTACCTACAAGGTTGGTATATCGTTGGTAACTAATGTCTCCAGTAATTGATCCTGTATCTACCCCATCGGTCGCAAGAATTAGACTTGCAAATTGGGTAGAATTCGATTCTAAAGTAGTTTCAGTTGCGTTTAAAGCTGAATCTGAATTGACTGTCAAAGTCGCACCTGCTTCAACGTTAACGGAATCGGCCAATGTATTGTCTGAAATAATAGCGTTGCCATCCCTTACAATAATTATGTTGTTGGGATTGGCAGAACCACTTGGGTTATTTGGAGCCCAAACACCACCTTCATAGGTAAATGTCGTTACCAAAGTTGGTTGAAAGTTAACTAAGATATCATCAATTGCAAATTGATCACGATCACCGGTGCCAGCAACATCGTTACCTCTCCATCTCAAATAGAAAAAACTACCATCTGGGATATTGAGCCCTTGTAAAATCACGGTTTTTGTGCTAAGCACCCAACTTGGAGATCCAGAAGCTGCTTGGGGCGACGTTAAATTTAAATCGGTAACCGTAGTATAGGTTGTATTGTTATTACTATAAGCAAAATTTAAGGAGTTGCTGCGGTCTTGATCGTTATAGACATAATCCTTATACTGAATCAAAACGCGGGTAACAGGAATACCTGTATTATTTTTACTTCTTAAAATTACTGTGCCAGGCGTAAAATCGTCTTCAGTAGGTTGAACGCCTAAAGCAGAGTTAGAGGTACCAACCATGAAACTGTAAAACCCTCCTTCAGTTACTGCGCCAGCACTGCTGCCTCGCGCAAAATCACCAGTCGTTTTATCGGTTCCAAATGCTGAAGCGCCATCGGATATGCCTGTGGTTGACCATGAATCTGAATCCAATTGTCCTGTGCTAGGCACTCTAACAATTCCAGTACCATTATAGGTGCCTTGGTTAACCCCAGTAACAGTGGTATCGAAATTGATGATATTGTCGGTATCTGGCGCATTAATTTGAAAACCTGCAGCAGGTGCAGCAAAGATGTCAAAAGGTGTGCTTGTATCTGTAATTAAGGTTTCAGATGATGCGGTTAAGGTAAAATCAGTTCCCACGGTATCAAAACCTAAATTGTTGAATGTTGCCAAACCAGCCACTGCATTAACGGTTGTAGTTGCTGCAGGATCAAAAATACCCGGTGTTGAAGGTGTAAGTAAAACACTCCCGGTAAAATCCAAATCAAAATTAACGTTACCATCAGTTGCGTACACGGTTACAGAAGGGGTCATGACAGAAGCCACTTCAGAATCAGAAGGATTTGTGTCGAAAATTAAATTCGTAGCAGTGACCTCAATTCGGTTGTCATCACCACCCACTGGAGTTGAAGCGCCACCGGCGTTAGTGGATGTAAATTGTGAGTTACTGGCATTGGCAATGGCTGAGCTTATGGCCAATTGGATTTGTTGGTTATCGGTTACTGCATCTTTAAAAGTGGCATATACACTAAATGTTTTGGCAGCATCATCTGCAGCAACAATTCCAGCGCCACCATTGATGCCTGAAAAATTCGAAGTGGCCGAAACACTTGTAACTTCAGAGACATTTGAACTGCCATCAAATAGTGCAAGTGCTGCAATATTATCAAAATTTGAGATATCCAAACCTAAACCAGTCAAGGTGGTTGGAGCACTATCGGCATCAGTTAAATCATCCCCGCCATCTTGAATCGAAAATTCACCTATTTTTATCGCGTTTTCAGTAGTTAGACCAGATACTGCCGAGAAAGCACTGTAATCAATATTATCCTCAGGGTCGAATGCAGTGGTAACAATGTTTGACTCACCACCAGGCACTATAGAACCACGAACTCTAGCGCCAGGGTTGCTGATGCCAAGTTCATTCCAAGAGGTAATTCCAAAAATTCTTAAATATGACTGCGCAAGTTCGTTGGCCCCTCCCCAAGAGTACATGCGAAACGTCACCGTGCCACCTACGGGGCTGGTTGCAGTAAAACCGTTAAAGGTTTTAATCATGTTGGAGAAATTACTATTGTATGGTGGAAAAGATGAACTGGAAGCACTCACCGGAATTCCAGCAGTAGTAAAGCCATCCAAACTATAAAAAATTCGAAAGGCGGTAGGTCCATTCGCTGAATTTCTTGTAAGCGCTATACTAACTTCAGTTGCATTGATGATATATCCCGGGTTAGCGGTAATAGACCAGGATAAGTAGTCATCATTTGCCATGGCAGTTGCCTCGTCGGCACCGCCTAAACCTCCCCAAGTATAATCTTGGGCGTCATTGGTACCTCTAACAGTACCAGGTCCTCTGGTAAAACCTACACTCGTTGTATTTGTAGCCGAACCAGAATTAGTAACTCCTAAAATATTAGGCCTATCCACGGTTTGTAGTGTTGTTTGCCCAAAACTAAAATAACCAAGAGATAGGATTAGTAAAAGCGTGTAAATTTTTTTCATGATATAATTGTAAATGTTCAGTTTATGTCTTTAACACGCAAATATATCTGTTTGTATTGTAATCGTTACTAAACCGGCTTTTTATTAGATATTCGGCATTAAAAAACCGTTATAATGAAAAAGTGCCACTTCAGGAAGTGGCACTTAGACAGTAAATTAGAATTGTGGGGTTTAACTTCCTATTTAATAATTAATTTTTGAGCTTGCTGTAGTTTAGGGTTGCGTAAATTGGAGATATAAATACCCGGACTTAAAGTTGAAGCATCAATTACATGTTTTGTGATGTTCGGGTTAAGTTGTGTATGAAATACCAATCGCCCTTGTACATCATAAAGTTCAAATGCAGTTGTTTGGTCAAATCGTCCGTTAACCACTATGTTATCAGGAATGGCAAAAACTTGAACCGCGTTCGAGATTTCTGAATTGGTAGATAATGTACTGTTCGAAAAACGTAGAAAAAACCGTCCCATACCGCTAAGGGCAGTGTTGGGTGTAAAAACGTAATCTCCAGTAGTTAGATTGGTTTGGGTATTGGTTAAGTTGTCTTCCAAATAAACAGCGATATTGGCGGGTAAGGTGGTTTGGTTAATGGAAATAGTGGTTTGTTGCGCTTGCGGGGCATTGATGCCTAAGGGCACAATGACGTCGTTCATGTCGGCATTTCCAAAACATTGAATCGCCATATTGCGTCCTTCATTGTCCTCCACCAATTGTGAGTAGATTGAAAATGCAGGAGCGGTATCTCCAAAAAGTGCAGCATCATATCCAGGATCGAGACCTAGAGACGCATTTTCATTAAAATAAAACTCGGTATTAAAATTATTGTTGGCGTTTGCCACTGTAAGCTGTAAATAATCAGTTCCATTTGTAGAGCGACCCAAAATGAAATCATCACTGCTACCCGTTCTTCTCATGGATGGCGAAAAGGTGATGTCGTGCGTATCTACTTTATCAGGATCTGCAGTGATATAAAAGCCCTGTCCTGGAGCCATTAAAGTGTTTTCGTCAATGTTCACCTTATTATAGACGGTGTATCCATTTGAGGCATTGCCATCATAACCATAAATACCTGCGTTTGTTGAGGTCATTAAATCAATATTTTTAACGCCAGGGCTTACCTCAAAGTTCAAGAAGTCTTGAACAGAAATGTATGAAGGGTAAGGATTTCCAATGAGATTCCAAGCTTTATAATAGGTCCCTGAATTTGAGATATTAGCTGTTACAATGCCTGATGTCACTTCTCCCGTGAATGTAAAAAGCCCGCCATTTTCACCAGTGGCAGCAGCTCTGTAGCCCACACCAGGATCTAAAGTTTCAGTTTCACTGTCAGAATAGGTCACAAAGCTTCCAACCGTTTTCTCAAGTGGTCCGAAGAGGAACAGTGTCTCATCAACGTTACTCACAATGTTCTCATTTGCCAACTGGAAATCCTCAAAAGTTTGACCAGTCAATGGTGCTGAAATTAAATCGTTGCCTCCAGTACTACTGGTTCCATTAACATAACGGTCATATTCAATAACACCTTCAACACCGCCAGTGCCAGAAATTAAACTGGAGTATGATGTGGATGTAGATTCTAATTTTACGGTATCGGCAGTCAATGTACTACCAGTTTGTACCGTAAGTGCTGCGGAAGGTGCGATGATTACACTATTAACGGTAGTGTTTGCAGAAATAACTGCGTTCCCGCTATTTATATACAAGGATTCAGCAGCTGTTGCAGCGCCATTTGGATCGGATGGGATCCAAACATTGTCAAAGGTATAGACCGTATTGGCAGTACCCACTATTCTTATGCTAGGTCCTGTAATGCCTAGGCCATCCCAGTTGGCTTCGGGAGACAGGCTAAAGTAAGCTAATTCAGAATCAAGAACGCCTCCCCACGCATAAACTCTAAATGTAGTGTTTTGAGCCTTTGCAGATACAATGTCCAATAAGGTAAAGCTAAGGTTTTGGGCTCCAGTAGTCGAAAGTGCTGAAGCAGTTTCGCTCAAAGGTGTGCCCGGGGTTGCAAATTCATCAAAGCTATAATAGATATTCAAAAATAATGGGCCATCGTCCTCTTGTGTAGCCAAACGAATATCAACTTCGGCAATTGTTAGGTTGTAATTGGCATCTGCTTGAATTGAAAATTCCAGATAATCATTATTAAGGATCGCTTCAGTTTCCGTAACAGCATCCAACCCTCCTAAGGTGTAACCGGTGCCATCCGAATAGTAGAGCGTTCCTGCCCCCCTCGAAAGTCCAGCACTAGTGGTGTTATCTGCAGTGCCATATGCGGGAGAGGTCTCTCCGTTGGTGTCTTTTATGGTTAATAGAGCTTGGGCAAAACTCAAATAGCCTAATAAGGTAATACATAATAGAATGTTGAATTTTTTCATAATAAAGTAGGTTTTAATTTAGGGTTTTAGATACTAGATAATTTCAAATATAAGCATGATTTGTAGAGTATACGGTTTAATAGCGCATTTTTTCGTTGAAATCATTTT